>Ga0068714_10000514_pt1 | contig 73013 bp, 56 predicted proteins | sample MTBNYHSulfiMetaG_FD_62988 | JGI IMG/M metagenome (GOLD analysis project Ga0068714, IMG submission 62988) | Enrichment culture microbial communities from rom New York Harbor, USA that are MTBE-degrading - MTBE-NYH (New York Harbor Sulfidogenic)... | ecosystem: Environmental > Aquatic > Marine >...
GCAAAGGGGTAAAAGAAGTATTTTCATGTCATTAAAAAAAAAAAATTATCCTTCTTTTCTTTTTGATGGTGCCGCATTGATTTGTGCCACCGGTGTGATTAACGGGCTTGAAAAAGAAGGTTGTTCGAACGCCTGAGGCCGAGAGCGAACCACCTTGACCAACGCACTGCCTAAGAATAGAATCCCAACAAGGACAAGAAATATTGGGGACAGCAGAATCTCTTTCTGATTGATTAGAACGAGGATTGCGACAGTAAACGCAAGCAGACCACCGATGATGCCGGTAAATTCAACAGGGATCTTCAATGCCCCTACATGCATCACAAATGGTTTATGACGCGCGGTGTTCTGCATATGGTGTTCCAGTGCGGTATGCATCTCAGATATCGTGGTCTGCGCCATCTCAAGGTCTAGGCGGACCTGTGTGTTCATGGTCCTAAGCTCATGCATCTGCTCCTTCAGAGTATCCGCTTCCTGCTTCTGGTCAGCAATCGTGGTATGCAGATTGTATAGCTCACCATCAAGCGTAGAGACCGGCTCTGTCGTGTTCTTGTTTGGTTCATCTAACAAGATTGCCTCAACAGAATCATTCATCCCGCCCAACGTTCTCATAGCGAGTTCTGTTCTACCTTCAGATAATCGTTTTTCAACAGCAGACAACCGAGAACTCACACTGGTTGTTGTCTGTTCAATCTTCTGAATCCAACTGCGCAACGACTGCAGATTTTCATCTGCAGTAGATCCCTCCAACGATACTTTTTTGCTTCGTACATTTTCCTTATTTTTTTTCCTTCCTACCATAGAATACCTCACCACCTTCTTCAACGAAGAGAAACTTTATACACCCTTACTGACGAATCGGTTTACAACCGAGACACACAGTACAATCCTGGCTACCCTAACCGTACGACCGTGACTGCTTTGGTGTCAATAAAATCCTCAAACCCTGTCGCTTTTACCGTGAGTATTAGGTGCGCCTCGTTTATGTTCGCATCAAGAATCGGTTTAATCCCGGTGATTTTCGCAGAACCATTCTTCAGGGTTTTTGCTTGACTAGCGTCCCCAGCACCAACCAGCGTTACTGCTGCATCTGCGATAGGGTCTGCACGTTGATCATTTGTTGTCACCTTGACCCAAATCGTATACGTCTTTGAAAAGGTAAATACCCCTCCACCGGCGCTACCTGGGGTCTCTGCGATAAGCGCATTGCTGGTTACTTGGGCGTTCATTGTTCGTGTTGCCTTCGGAATCATAAAGACGACTGCTGCAATGACAGCCACTGCAACAACCATAATTATGATCAGATACATCGGGATGCCTAATACATCCCCACGTTCATTTTTCCAAAAATTTTTTTGACTCATGTTCTACCTCCCGACTTAATTTTATTTGATGAGCCATGTAATAAGCATGTATCTTTTTAATTCTTTTGAAATTTTTAATTCCGGTGCAATAAAAATTTTTATACTACAAGCGTGACAGGTGTTCGACCGTAAAACGACAGAGTAAGAAGATATGCAAAGAAGTGAAACACTCAGAGGATGTCGCACGTCATTTGAGTTTTCTAAGAATCAGTTGCGCTGCCTTCTCCCCTGAGAGGAGCATACCTCCAAAAATAGGACCCATACGGGGCGCGCCATAGACTGCATTGGCACCCATGCCAGCGACAATAAGACCGGGATAGACTTCCTTTGTGTTCTCCACAACGGTCCGTTCACCGATCTCAGCGCACATGGACCGTTCGTTCTCCAAATCTCCGCTTGGTGTGTTCAACGAACCGACCTTCCGTCTGACAATCTTACAGACCTCAGCTGCATGACCGGTTGCATCGATGCAGAACCGGGCACGAACCGACAACGGATCAACATGGAGACCAGCGATCTCAACCGCACTCCAGTTAATGACAAACCCGTTGACCTTCTTGTTGGCAACCAGGACATCCTCAACAGAAATGGTGTTAAACACCCTCGCGCCTGCATCAATCGCAGCTGAACAAAGCTTCGTAGTCACCTCTATAGAATCAGCACTGAAATATCCCTCTCCCTCGTCTCTGACGTTCACGCCGACATCCTCAAGGATCTGTTTTGACTGCTTTTGAACAACGATAACCGGGAACGTCATCCCGCCGCCCCACATGCCGCCCCCCACGGAAAGCTTCCGCTCGAACACGACAGTTTTTTTCCCTGCCTTTGCTAGGTATCTCGCTGCGGTCAAACCTGCAGGGCCAGCACCAGCGATAGCGACATCCACGTCAAAGTGCGTCCTGAATTCCTTTGAGAACCGTTCAAAGATTATCCGTGTAACCATGACATCATCGATACCGATACCAAACACCTCGCATGCCCCCATATTCTCCTAGGATTATTAAACATACCGCTAACCCTTTATACCTCTACATAGGTTCCTCGTTTGTGCTGAAAATCCGACGCGTGCAGCCTACGGACATTTTCCCGGTGATTGCTCTTGCGTTTGAGACGCTACCGGAACGATATAACCCCGTACTCTTTAACCAATTCTATGAAGCGTTCCCTGAAGGTTTTTTCGTAGCTCTTCAAGACTCGATCATCATTGGGTTTCTCATCGGTATAAAAACAGCACCAACGACTGCACGAATCCTTATGCTCTCTGTCAAAGAAACAAGTCGACGGCAAGGTGTCGGCACTGCACTGCTCACACAATTTCTCGCTGAAATGAAACAGCAAAACGTACAACGAGTTTCTCTTGAGGTCCGTCCAACAAACCACCGTGCGCTGCTGTTTTATGAAAAACAAGGATTCCATCTAACAGGAACACTGCAACGTTTCTATCAAAATGGTGAAGAAGCGTATAGCATGACAAAAGAATTATAACCGATGATTTTCTTTTTCTTTCTCCGTCATAAACCGAATCGCCATTTGATTGAGACGATTCGCGATTTTTTCAAGACCGAGGTCACCGTTATTGTCTGAGAGAATCCCTGCGATATCTTTACTTAAGGTAAACACCGCGAGTTTATGCTCCCGTTTTGATTTATGAATTTGATACGGAGTTATCTCCAGTTTCTCGTAGGAACTGTGATTGAATCCGTTATTTTCATAAATCTGTTCAAGTTGATTTCGTATCTGATATAAAAACGTGTGGAGTTGTATGAGTTCGTCTTTCTGCATTGTTCTTGCCTTTCCCGTGTCAAGAATACTATAAAGACTTTTTATATTTTTTCACGGTTGTTATGTATGCAACTGTTTAACATTCACACTATTTTTTGTGCCTTGTATGGTATGAAATCATTGAAAGTCATTTTTTGTCAACACTTTGACTGCTTTAGGCATTTTAACGACATTGCCTAATTTTATACCAACGATTTCCCTGACATTCTTGTTGTTTGCGATATCCAGCAAGCGTTGAGTCACAATACCATCAAAAACCACGGCAGAGATATTATCGCCTTTCTTGATTTCATCAGTAAGCTCCCTGACAGGGATAGTGCGTATCTCCTTCCCTTTCTCATCTAACAACACGGCCTTCAAGGACCCTGAGATCTCATTAAGAATCGTTTCATAGTTCTTCTGTTTCTCAGACGTAATTACAGGTTCCTCCACGACTTCTGCATTCTCAGGTTCTTCCTTTCGCGTCTGTTGCTGTTCCTTTTTCTTTGAGAAAAACTCTTTTTTCATCCTCTGAGGCTGCTGTTTCTCACCGTTGTCCTGACGTTTCTCCTCCCCGTTCTTTCCATCAATCTTGATATTGTACATATCCATATACTGTTCGCGTGGTATCTTATTTTTCAATGACTTCATGATAAGCTTCTGAGGGATTTCCTCAACCTCACGTGTCTGTGGCGCCCGTGCAATGAAATCAACGTCAGCGACCTGCAGCAACTCACGCAGGATAAGCTCCCCGCCACGATCACCATCGACAAAAACAGTCGTGATTTTTTCTTTGGAAAGATCAATGACGGTCCGAGGTACGTTCGTTCCGCCAACCGCAATGACGTTTTTAATCCCGTACTTTAACAGGTTCAACACATCACGTCTACCTTCGACAATCACAATGGCATCGCTATCATTGATATTCGGACCCGCAGGACAATGATCATGACCATAACTAGTAATCTCCTCGACCTGTACCGCCTGGCGGACGTTTTCTGAGATGCTTTCACTATCGGTCTTACTTTTTTCCATGACCTCGTTAAGTAAAACTTTCGCTCGCTCGATAACCTGTTTGCGTCTTGAGACCCGCACGTCCTCGACTTCCTCGACATGGATCGTTGCTTTACAGGGACCAACACGATCAATGCTTTCAAACGCTGCCGCTAGGATCACTGTTTCCACTTTATCTAACGACGTAGGTAATGTAAGAACACCATCGCTTTTCCCGTTCTTTGAATCAAGTTCTACCTCAATTCGTCCGACACGAGCGGATCGTTGCAATTCACGAAGATCGAGCTCGTCACCAAGAAGCCCTTCGGTTTGACCGAAGATGGCTCCAACGACATCGGATTTCTCGATGATACCATCTGCTTTTATTTTTGCCTTAATTAAGTATTTTGTAGTTGACGGGTCAATGACCATTATCTTCACCTCTAGTTCCATCAACTCTCTGAAAAACAGCACCGGTTTCTGCTCGAAGCGGCAGAAGGTTTTTTTCTCTCAATGTTACTACTTTTTCTTTACATATGCTCTGAGAGGAAGTAAATCGGTAATCTTAAGGTAATGAAGTACCATTTTTCATTAAGTTGATACTCTAATGATATTGTATAGAACTTGCGTCATATTTAAATCTTGTGCTTGGTATTCAGGCAGGATTTCCATGGACGAGAAAATTTTTATAGGAGTCGCATGGCCATATGCGAATGGGTCACTGCATCTTGGTCATATCGCAGGATGCTACTTACCTGCAGATATCTTCGCACGATACAACCGACTCATAGGCAACGACGTGCTCATGGTTTCCGGCAGCGATGAACATGGAACCCCCATCACCATCACAGCAGACAAAGAACATACGACACCACAAGCAATCGTGGATCGCTACCACAAGGAACATACAGAAAACATGAAGCAGCTTGGGATCTCCTTTGACCTCTTCACTCGGACGACGACAACGAACCATGAGGCAGTGGTTCAAGAAATCTTCTTAGATTTATACCAGAAGAACTATATCCATAGAAAAAGTATTGATGCACTGTACTGCCCCACCTGCGCACGGTTTCTCCCAGATCGGTACGTCGAAGGAACATGCCCATATTGCCAGAAAGAAGGGGCGCGGGGGGACCAGTGCGATAATTGCGGAAAACTTCTTGACACATTCGAATTACGCGATGTCAAATGCAAAGTGTGTGGTGGGACACCGGTCAAACAAAAAACAGAACATCTGTTTTTTGTCTTAAGCGCCTTTGAATCCAAACTGAAAAACTGGCTCAAGGAGAAGGAATATTGGAAGGCAAATGTCCTGAAATTCACCAACAATTGGCTACAGAACGGACTGCATGATCGCGCGATCACCCGTGATATCATCTGGGGGATCAAAGTACCTGTATTTGGGTTCGAACAGAAACGCATCTACGTGTGGTTTGATGCAGTAATCGGATATCTCTCAGCAAGCAAAGAATGGGCAAAACACCAAAAGGAACCATCGAAATGGCAAGAGTGGTGGAAAAACCAAAAAGCGAACCATTACTATTTTCTTGCAAAAGACAACATCCCGTTTCATTCCATCATCTGGCCTTCAATCCTCATGGGGTACGATGAGTCACTTACGCTTCCCTACAACATCCCGGCCAACGAGTATCTCACCTTGAAAGGAGAGCAGTTCTCGAAAAGCAGAGGCGTCGGCATCTGGGTCCCTGAAATCCTCAAACGGTTCGACCCGGACGTAATCCGCTATTATCTCTCAATAAACATGCCGGAGAACAAGGATGCAGACTGGACGTGGAGTGATTTTGTCTCAAAAAACAACGACGAGCTTCTCGGAACATACGGGAACTTCATCCATCGTGTTGTCACCTTCACAAGCAAGAACTTCGGCGCAATCCCTGAAGCAGGCACACTCACCAAGACAGATATCGAAGCACTCCAGAAGATACAGGATACCCAGAGAAACGTCGGAGAGGCACTGGCCCAATGTTCCTTTAAAAAAGGATTACGGGAGATCATGAACCTCGCTCAATATGGAAATGTGTACTTTGACCACAATCAACCCTGGACACTTGTAAAAACCGATGCAGAGCGCTGTAAAACCGTCCTGCATATCAGCCTACAGCTTGTCCAAGCACTTGCAGTCTGTATGACGCCCTATCTTCCGTTCTCTTCCGAGCGCATCTGGAAAATGCTAGGGCATACAGACCAGATACAACACTGGGATGACGCACTCGCTGACATACACCATGGAACACCACTGCAAACACCGACACCTTTATTTAAGAAACTTGAGTTAACGGATATCGTGACAACCGCAGATCCATTCTCAAAACTTGACCTCCGTGTCGCAAAGATACTTGAGGTATCTGATCATCCGAAAGCCGATAAATTGTATATCATGCAGGTCGATTTAGGGCCACTTGGAAAACGAACAATCGTGGCTGGCATGAGACCATACTATCAGAAACAAGAGCTAGCTGGAAAATCGATTGTGATGGTCACAAACCTTAAACCAGCGGTAATTCGCGGCGTTGAATCAAAAGGAATGCTTCTTGCTGCGACCGATACAAACCATATCGTCTCCCTCCTAGACCCGAAGGATAGTTCCCCTGGCGCTGAGGTAGGGGTTGACGGCATTGCCCATGAACCAGCCCCAGTGCTTGAATTCGAGGCGTTTACACAAGCCCCGATGACCATCGATGCAAAAGGAACTGTCGTGTATAATGGAAAACAATTGAAAATAAAACACATGGTAGTCACCACGGACCGAGCGGTAAAGGAAGGAGCAAAAGTGTCATAGGAGAAAAAACCATGAACGCATCTATTGTTGTCGATACAGATTTGCCCGCACACATCCTTAATAAAGGGAAAGTGCGTGACATCTATGAGGTAAACGATAACCTTCTGTTGGTTGCCACGGATCGTATCTCTGCCTTTGATATGGTCTTACCAGACCCGATTCCATCCAAGGGCGTCTGCCTGACACAACTGTCGAAATTTTGGTTTGACTACACAAAAAAAAGCATCCCCAACCATGTGATCTCCACCGATCTCTCTGAATACCCAAAAGAACTGCATCCGTACGAAGAACAACTCGCACACCGCAGCATGCTTGTGAAGAAAACCAAGGTCATCCCGATTGAATGCATTGTTCGAGGATATATCTCAGGGTCCGCTTGGAGTTCTTATAAAAAAGACGGGACGGTCTGCGGCATAAAACTCCCTGCAGGACTGCAGGAATCAGAGCGATTCCCTGAACCGTTGTTCACCCCGTCAACAAAGGCATCCTCGGGCCATGACATCAACATCTCCGTCGCAGAGATGAAGAAAACTGTTGGTGCGGATGTCGCAGAGACGTTACGTGACTATTCTTTGAAAATCTATCAAACCGCTGCTCACTACGCACGGAATCGAGGGATCATCATCGCAGACACAAAGTTTGAGTTTGGGTATTACGACAATGAGATCATCTGGATCGATGAGGCGGTAACCCCGGATTCATCACGGTTCTGGCCTGCAGAACACTACGAGCCAGGCAAACCACAGCCAAGTTTTGACAAACAATATGTTCGCGATTATCTAAATTCCACGGGATGGGATCACAGTTCAACACCACCAAATCTTCCTCAGAACATCATTGATGAAACCACAAAGAAATACAAAGATGCATACGAGAAAATCACAGGAAAGACGTTACATTTCCCTTAAAAAATACAAATACTCGTGTTTTCGCTGTATTCCTATCAGACAAAAGCTTTAAAAATATACGTCTTGTAATAGATATTTAATAATAAAAAGTAAATAGGGGATTTCATGAAGAAAAAGTGGTCTATACTCATCCTTGTTAGCCTTATTGTACTAACAATGCCGGTCGCACTCATACAGGGAATAACACCAATAAGCACGCCAAAAAAACTATCTCCTATAAGAGACAATGATGAAAGCAAACAAGACGGCAGGTTAATCGAAGCATTGCAATGGTATTCCCCAAATCAAGAACTACCAGGAACCTATCAAGAATACCTTACGGACCATCCCCGTATCCCTGCTCATTTCTCAACTCCCGATGATGTTAAAATGACGCAATTCTCTGAGAATTATTCCCTTGCGATCCTAGTACATGAAAACGTATACCCTTCTATCGCCACAAGTCTTGCCCAATATTGTTCTGACATCGAAACCGAAGGCTACATTGTATTTCTTCAGCAGGTCTCCGGTGGCACCCCTGAAGATATCAAATCATGGGTACAGGAACGATATCTGGCTGGAAGCAGAGGTATCCTGTTCATTGGTGATATCACCGCAGCGTGGGCTGAGGTCTCCGGCGATCAATTCCCTAGTGATTTGTTTTATATGGATCTCGATGGCACCTGGCAGGATACAAATGCTGATGGGGTCTATGATGTCCACGTCGCAGGAACCGGAGACATGGGCCCGGAGGTGTATGTCGGTCGGATTTACGCATCAACGCTTACCTATGATTCCGAGGCAGACATGGTCAATGACTACTTCGCAAAAGCCCATGCGTATCGCACCGGTGAACTAACACAACCCTGGCGGGGGCTGGAGTACGTCGAAGAAGACTGGTTTGATATGAACGTCAACCTTGACCTCATTTATGGGACAAACATAACGCGCCATGATTATGGATACTTCACCACCGCAGAAGACTATCTTAATCAGATGGACCTCGGACAACATTTCGTTCAAGTATGTGTTCATAGCTACTCAGGGGGGCATTATTTCAGCACCCGTCCAACCGAGTCTGCCGTCTACGCTCATGTGTACGTGAATAGCCCAACGGCACGATCTGCGAAACTTCTTCTCGGATGCGATGACGGAATCAAAGCATGGGTGAATGGAGAAAATGTTATCACAGCGGATCGATATGGTGGATGGACTCCCAATCAATTCATAACAAACATCTCTTTACATTCAGGATGGAATCGCCTCTTATGCAAGATAAGCCAGGAGGGCGGAGACTATCGGTTCTCGGCTCAACTACGAGATATGTCCGGTGTCAGTTTCAATGACCTTTCCTATCAGCTGAACGATCCTGCAGAATATGGAGGGGAAGCTGAGTATATCCGCAGTTTTCTGCTAAACGGGTTCCATCAGGACACCTCTGATCGTTTCTGGCAGTATCTAACGACAAATTACCTTGGTGTGAATGAGGATTCGATTAACCCAATAGAAGGACAGGTTATGGGCAATAACCTATGGACCAGGTTTGACTCAGGCAATCCATTCATTAACATGGGCTCTCATTGTAATGGAGCTGATTTTGGCGTCTGTTATGCATTTGCCCGAGTATATGCTACAGCCCAGACAACCTGTCAATTGTGGATGGGGTATGATGATGGGGCACGGGTATGGCTCAACGGGGATGAAGTCATATTCGACAACCGCTATGGCGGCTTTCAAGCTGATATGACAAAAGTCAATGTAACCCTGCAAGCCGGGGAAAACAGGCTGCTTGTGAAAATCTCTGAATGGATGGGGGACCATGGTTTTAGCGCTCGTTTCTGCACGGCGAATGGAGGTGCGGTTCCTGGTCTTACATATGACCCTATGCCTACCCCAATCACCTACATTGGGACTTGGATTATGAACGGCCCGTATGTGAACCCAGATAAAACGACACGGTTAAGCACCGATTATCTTGGTGATGAAGGAAACGTGACACCAAGCGAAGGGGATCCCGCCCCATTTGGCGTCTGGGAGCGTGGGATTGGCGATGGGTATCCGTTTAACATTGGTGGTTTCTACGACCATGGTGACTGGGTGTTCTCACAGGACATCCAGGATCGCGACCCGCCAGTTTTATTCTATAATCTCTTCGCCTGCGGGCCAGGGAGATTCACCGATGAGAATTACCTGGCTGGTTCATACATCTTTCATACGACGTATGGGTTAATCACTGTGGCGTCCTCAAAGAGCGGTAGCATGCTGAACTTTAGGGATTTCACCCAACCGCTCAGCGAAGGAAAAAGCATCGGTGAATCGTTCCGTCTATGGTTCGATGCCCAAGCGCCGTATCTTCAATGGGAGAAAGAATGGTACTACGGCATGGTCCTGCTTGGTGATCCTACACTCTGTGTCCCAAGCTATATCCAGATGAGCGTGATCCGCCCGGAGAATGCAGTGTATCTCTTTGATAAAAAGGTCCTGCCGTTTTTCACACCACTGAGTTTTGGGAAAATCACGATTGAGGCGACTGCGATAAGTACAGAGTATGGGATTGAAAAAGTGGAGTTTTACATCGATGACGCACTCCAATCCACTGTCCTGACCGAGCCGTATAGTTGGACATGGAACTCCCTTTCGTTCTTCAGACATACCGTGAAAGTCGTTGCCTATGACACCATCGGCCGTAACGTACAACGGACAGTTACTATGTGGAAGTTCTTCTAAAAAAACGGTTATCCTTCTTGAACAGGGGATCGCCAGTCAAGACCCGGGGTTCTAATCCCAATCTTCGGAACCAAGGGCGACCGTCGTTTATGCTGGCTTTTCCTCCGCATGATGCGGATACGTTCGATTTGCTGTTTAGACGCGGGTGCGTATTTTTGTATCTCGCCACCATCGGTCTTTAGCTCTAAGCCATATAAGATCCGGTCAAGCGTCTGATAGCTCATACGAAGCTCCTTTTCATCAGTCTGACCAACCCACAGTCCCGCAGTCGGAGGTTTCCGTATGATTGGAGCGGGGACTCTGAGGTATTTTGCCAGCTGATACACCTGGGTTTTATACAAATCACCAAGGGGTTGAAAGTCGACACCCCCGTCACCATACTTTGTGAAATACCCGACAAGAAGCTCGGATTTATTAGATGCACCACAGACAAGGCTGTCCGTTTGATTTGCATACTGATAGAGAACTATCATCCGTACTCGGGGCTTGATATTCGCTAACGTTATCCTCTTTTGTTGTGTCATATTCTTCTGAAATGAGTTCACAAACCAGGAGATGTCGATTTCTTTACAGGGAATATGGAAGGTGTCAACAACAAGGTTCACATGTCTACGGTCAAGAGCAGGTGTGGTCGTATCTGGAAGAAATAGACAGTGAACATTCTGTGCCCCAAGAGCTTCTTTACATAAAATGGCACTGACCGCAGAGTCCACCCCACCAGACAAGCCGATAACGACGCGTGAGCATCCTGCGCTTTCCACATACGTCTGAATGAACTGCTTAATGACGGTGGAAACTTCCTTTGGATCAATAGAGAGGTCAATCATGGTTTCCTGCCTCCCATGTCGCAATTGAGTCCTGTATCAAGGTTTCTGCTTGCAGCAACACCTTGTTATCGACAGGGTCAAATGAAGCACGGGCAATCGCAAGTGGAATCCTGCGAAGGTAATCAGACATGCGAAGGTCCCGTCGCAACGTCGTGTTGTAATGGTCCTCCACGATGTCATTCATCATCATGAGATACTTGTGTACGTTTTTCTCAGATGCAGTGATGATAGGCTGGAATCGCCTGGCAAGTTTCACCCACTGATCATAATAATCGTGTTTTTCTTTCAACTCACCAGTCCCATAAAACTTCTTCCTGAATAGATTTAACCGGTCTTCTCTGCCGATGTTTTGTACTTTTACGACTAACGCGCATCGACTCATCAGCAGAGGGGATAACCCGATATCCTTCAACGCGTTTTTCCCAAACACCTGAGATTTCGGGTTTGCAAACGCGATCATGATGAAGTTGCTTTCGATGTTCTGATGCAGCTTTGCGGAATGCACACTGCATTTCCCGTTCGAGAGCAGCTCATAGCAATACTCGATGTCCTCCCCGGGGATTTTATCAAATTCGTCGACTAAAACAAGTTTTCGATTCGCATGTGGCAGCGCCCCAAGATCACCAGTCCCTAGATGACACACCAGGCCAGATCGAGTGGTGTTGGCACCGATGGTGGTGATGTCAGAAAAGCGTTCCGTGATGATCTCCTTAGCCATCGTTTTGCTGCTTCCTGGTTCTCCGATTATCAGGGAATGAACTGGCTCTTCAAAGGTTGAAAACATGCTTGCAGCAATCACCTTCTTCATGACATCATTGCCATGGATCTCCTGAAACACGTTCTGCCAGAACCCGTCAAATCCTCGATCTTTGGCAAAGCGTTTCAGTTCATTTTCAGGCAGGTAAATCCCGTTTTTTTCACGCTCCATCATCCTTTTTGACTCAAGAATCTCCCGAAGACTCTCGGCTTTTGAAATCACCTTGGAAAACGCCTCTGATTTCCGTGAGAGTTTCAATACGTTACCCTCAATGGTCAACGCCGCGTTCCCCCACCCAACCACATAGACATCAAGTACATTCAGAATCGATTTGATGACCGCCCGGTCGGTTTGTTTCGACGTAATCTCAATGAAATCCCCATTCGTGATGACAATGTCAAGGATGTTTTCATTGGCAAGGATGTTACGAGCACGCTGTATCAGCATCGTGCCTTTACTTGGTCCCATTCCCAGTGAAGATACAGACATGATAGCGATCTGCTCAAGGGTTGTGATACCCATGTTTTCTAATTTCTTTCGATCGGAGGGAACAACGCCAAGTAAGGTTAGGTCATCTTCCATGGAACACCTGCGCGAACAGGCAATATCGGTCTAGAGGCATTAAAAGTTTCTGGTACTACGCGATGGAACAGACATCGTTGTTTATTCTCGTCGTACCCGTCTGCTGAGATGGTATCTTTTCATCTCTCGCTCGAGGTACCGATACACCGTTGGATGCTCGCTGCCACCAAGCAGCATATCAATCGCTTTTTTTGCGATATCCATGCTTTCAAAATCCGCTATCACCGCGACCGTATGGCCGTAAACCGAAAGTAGTGCACCTGTCAGACCCTCGATGACCCGTTTTGTTTTCCCCTCACGACCAATGACCCGGGCCTTCACCCGGACGAGATGGGACTCCTTTTTTCCGATATAGTCATAGATATCAAAGATGAACAGTTCAGTTTCTTCCCCAAACAACCGAAACGCGTGTTCTGGGGAGAACCCCCGTCCGATCGCACGGATTACATCCTCGACTTTTAAGGGAACCAACGGGTCTGTTGCCTCTTGCTCATTGAATGCCACCGACCCTTCCTCAGAATCAATCTCAAGATGGACCTGGGAGATCCGTTCAATCGTCTTTTTCGTTTCCCCGTCCTTGCCAATGAGCACACCGACACGCTCCCTTGGAATTCGGATATATCTCATGGTTCTTCCCTTTTCCTTTTCAGTAGTTTCGTAAGGATTTCTCGTTCATTTCCCGGGATATCGTATTTCTTGAAATAGGACACGATATTATGAACGTCTCTTGTTAAAAACTCTTGCGAGGCGGGGTGATCAAGCAGGACCGCCTGGCCAGCATCAATGATATACGGTTTTTGACGGAACAACAGAACATTAAACGCGCTCAGATCAGCGTGGACGACCTTCTTCGCATACATCCTTTCGATAAAGACCATGATTTCGTCATAGACCTTCTGCGGGTTGCGAAGAACCACATCCTTTAGCATCGGCGCTGGTTTTGCTTTGTCACCAATGTAGCTCATGACCAACACATTATGCACACATTTAATAGGGATAGGCGCTCGGACGTTCGCCTGACGAAACAACTCAAGGTTTTTGTATTCCTTTTTTGCCCATTCCTCGATGATATCCCGCCTGTTCTTATACCCATAAGAAAACCGAGGATCGCCTTCAATGTAGGACGCAATATGCTTAAACGTCATGGTCGCAGTCCGGTAGATCTTGATTGCGACCAACGTATTTTCAGGGGTCGTCCCACGAAAGATATTGGCTTCCTTCCCCGTCGAAATCGGGAAATCAACCTGATCGATGACGCCATCAGAAATCAGTTTCCCTAGAAGAAGCAGTGTCTGTTTATCAAATACCTCCCCAAATGTTTTCCGATTAAAAACCACCCGATTCAATATCACCTGGGATTGCCGATCAAGTTTCTTTAACCATTTATCATCAAGAAGTTCATCAGAAGACATTAATTTCCTCGGGAAGCATTTTCCTTCTACTCAGACTACCCGCTTGAGTCCTACTGTATCGAAAAACAATGTCTGCTTTTTCATCCTGGATATCCCAGGGTCGGATGATTAGAAGATCTCCAGCGCGCACCCTTGCCCTCCGTTTCATCTTCCCAGGGATGCGAGCCATCCTAGATTTTTTATCCTCACAGACGACATGGATACGAGAACCACCAAGCAGTTGATCTGCAATCGCAAACATCTCACGGTTCCTCCTATTTGGTAGCGGCAACCGGTAATATCCTTCCTCACCTTCTTGAGATCGGCCATTTGACTGATGTTTCTTTTTGTACGTATTTCCAGGTGGTGTCATATTTTAAAGCCCCAATGAATCAGAAATCCTCTTAAGCGCATTTAAACTCAGCTCAAGAAAGACCTGAAGTTCTAGTTCCATATCTTCACATAGTTCAATTCGTTTTCGGTTGCAGCCAGCAGCAAAGGATTTGTCTTTAAACTTCGTTAGAAGAGTCTTTGTGGTCACATCAGCAAGTTTTTTCGAGGGCATGACCAGTGCGGCAGCGATAATAAGACCTGAGACCGCATCAGCAGCAATCAATGATTTATCCAGATAGGTCTGTGGAATCTGCGCGGTGTATTGATAGTTATGAGCTTTTATCGCGTTGATTGCCTCTAAAGGAAGTAACTCGGACAATACCTTAACAGTTATCTGTGAATGTCGCTCTGGCTCGTTTTTTGTAAAATCATAATCGAGGTCATGGAGCAGTCCAGTCAGTCCCCAAAGCTGTGAGTCCTCACCAAGTTTTTTTGCCATATCCTCAAGGATGGCTTCCACAGCAAAGGAGTGTTTTTTAAGATTTTCTGTTCGCAGGTTTTTATTCAGAAGTGGCAACGCTTCGTCTCTGGTCAGCATATGAGAAAAAGGTAAAGACCTGTTTGATTTAAACTTTCCTGATGGCGCATCAAAAGATTTTAAGTATGAAACACGTTTCTGTTGTTGCTGGTGTGACGATAAAAACCATCATGATCATTGATGAGGAACCCACTCTTCTCAAAGAGGCAAAAGCGCTCTTAGAAAAAGAAGATGTCGAGGTGGTGACAGCACGAAACAGCCGAGAAGCACTAGACCATCTCAACGAGGAAAACGAGGAGACCTTTGACCTAATTCTTGTAAACACCAGAATGCCTGGTAGTGTGTACTCATCCGCCCTGTTCTCCATGAAACCATCGTTGAAAAAACTATCTGGTGGCATTGAAGATTTCCTGCAAAAACCATTTACAAAACAAGAACTCGTTGAATTCGTAAAAGAAAAGATACAGACCCGATGATTTTTTTGGTAACAGAACCGCGGTATTCTCGTTTATTCCTGTAGCTACTAGATGGTTTTTATCCATTCATAGACAGGAGTCACCAGGTCTTTTATCCGTTGTTTCTCCTCATTCATCGGGGAGGGTTTCCAGAAATCGACTGGCTCGAAATGGAAATCAGTCACCGCTCCGACACGCTGCTCTTTTGGTTTAAAAACGATTTTAAGCGGCATGCCGAACTCAACGTCCCAGGGATGTATCCCATGCAGTTCGTTCGCCATCGCGACCCTACTTGTGCCTATGAATGCATACACCAGGATGATAGGCAGTCGCTTCAGCGAGGACCGTCCACTCCATCCTGCGACCGTCCAGGTGTGAACCTTGGCGGTGAGAGGCATCTCCACCCATTCTGTTCTTTGTAAGTTACAGTTCAAATTCCAACAATGGGTGCGTACCGGAACCCATGAGTCACCACATTTCGGACAACAAGTCCCCATGATCTTGCCGTCAAGCAGTCCGATGAAGAACCTGCTATTCCACCCATGTCTAATCGTGTAGAGCTGATCATAATGGAGGAACTGGTTCATCACGGTGCGGTCCTCGGATATCTCATGACCGACAAATGAGAGACCGGTCTCTTTGACATCGGCAGGACGGTAGTCTTTTCTCTCAGTGAAATTTGGCGGGTCTGCGAATTTATCTTTACTTTTTGTTACTAACACACCTTTCATAATCGTCTACGACCTCCGGAGTATAAAATTCGAAATACTCGTCCCCGTCCCCGCATGGCTGTTTACGATCCCACACTGCGGGTCAGGAACCTCTGTTTTTTTACTCAGATGTTTCTTTGGGATCATCCCAGCAAGCTGATAATAGCATTCAATGGTACTCATAATCCCTGTGGCACCGACCGGATGACCATAGCCAAGCAGTCCACCCCCGGGGTTCATCGGGATGTCCCCGTGCATACTTGTCCGTTCGTCACGGATGAACTTTGCGATTGTGTTTTCATTGGCAAGGCCTAACGCCTTGTAGATCTGCGCCTCCGAGGTGGAGAAGGCATCATGGATCTCACCGAAATCAATGTCCTTGAGCGGATCTTTGATGCCAGCCATCTTGTACGCTTGTTCTGCGGAATTCCGACAGGCAGCAAACTCGGTCATCTCTGGGTACCCGGGGCCATAGCGTTCATTCCATCCTGGGTTGTTCAACCGGTCGCCAGCTCGGATCGTACAGCTAGAAAGACCGATGCCATCAACGGTGACATACTGATCCGGGTTGACTTTCTTTGCATAGTCTTCTGAGCAGACCAGCAGGAACGCAACACCCCTGCTCATCAGACAGCAGTCGAGTTTCTTTATCGGGTAAGATATCAAGCGAGAGTTCATCACGTCATCGACCGTGATGTACTTATGGTCGTTGCGGTACCATTGTGCCTTGGGATTGTCCATCGCGTTGTTTTTGTTTTTTACTGCGATAAGCGCGACGTCCTCCTCAGTGACCTTGTTATCCTTCATCCATTTGTTCGCCATGGCCGCATAGTAAATCGGATAAATGCCACCCACCATAAGCTCGTATCTAATGTCAGAGGCCATCGCGATAAACTCGCTGCCTTGTGACTGTGACACAGAATCCATAGTCTCCCATCCAACGATACCCACGACATCATGATGCCCAGACATAATCGCAAGTGCTGCTGAATATAATGCGGAACCACCAGTGTTGCCCCCGTTTTCCACACGGTAGTGAGGCAGGCCGACCAAGCCGAGATGATCGTGAATGATCCATTCCGGTGCAAGCTGATGACCGAAATGAACAGAGAAATGGGAGTAGATCATCAAGTCAAGGTCACGGAGTGAAAACTCAGGGAGGTCCTGTTGTGTCTCTTTTACGCATTCTGCTGCTCCACCTTCGATGCTTTCAAAACCAGTTGCACCATAATCAAATGGTGTGGTTGCTCCACCAATAATACACACTTTCCGTGACATCATGACATTCCCCAGAGGACTGCACACTTCACAAGGTCCCAGTCCCCTGCAGGGGTAATCGTTTGAGAATTAAAAAAGGTTGCCATTTAATTAAAAAAATAAAAGGAATTCAAATAATAAAATGTTGAGTGATTCTGGTTTTTGGTTGAAGAGGTTCTTTTCCAATATTACTATTTTCCAAACCAAACAAATCAAAAGACATAGCATGTATTTTCTGTGATTCGGTACATGTCTGCCCTGGTGGTTTTAATATATCATTCATAAAATTTCTTTTATACTCTTCCATGAATAGAAAGCGCAGCGTGCCTGTGAAAAGAACAGGGACCCGCAGCCAAGGAACATACGTAATGAGGCCTTGTTTAGTGGCATGTACACGATCTCCGTTTCCATCTGCTCCGGGACCTGTTACAGCACCCCACCAGTTCCACCGAGCAGTGATAGCACATGCCTCTGCAGAGAGCCCATAGACGTAATCTCTATAAATATTGTTTAAGAAGATTCTACTATCATTTGATTTTATCGCACGAATCCCATAATTATTCCTTGAAATGGTATTTCTGCAGATGATTGTCGTAAGTGTGTCACCAAGAAAGATACCACATCCATTCGAAAGAATCCTATTTTTTCTGATGATGTTCCCTTTGGAATATTCAAGATCTATTCCATACCCATTCCCCTGGATGATGTTGCTGTGAATGATATTATTGTTGTTGTCAGCTGAACCAAGATCAATAGCAATCATGCTTTGGTTTTTTATGATGTTTCCTCTGATAACATTGTTTGATGAGTACGCAAGGAGTACCCCGATAGTCCCCTTGTCGAGATGAAGCGCCTCTATGACGCATTGTTCCGAATCTACCAGGATTACTTCACCAGCGTCATCTGGTATGGTCATCCCCTTTCGACTGCAAAGATAGTACATGGGTTTTCCATTGACTGTGTTGGTAACGTCCACGTCATTTCTGTACTCAACAGCATCATATCCATACACCATGATGCTACAGTTGATCATGGCATTTGAATCAAGAACATTGTAATTGGAGGATAAAAAATAGATACCAAAAATACTGGCATCACGAATGATATTCCCCGTAAATATATTATTAGCAGAGGTGACAAGAGAGAGACCATAGGAACCGCCCTGGATGATGTTTCCGACCATTGTATTATGTTCAGAGGTATCAAAAGAGACAGCCATACCATTCTCAATCAATATGTTCTCTTGAAAAATATTCATCGTTGATGAATCGACATCAATGCCATAATTATTCCCTTGCAGACGGTTATTGCGGATGACGTTGTTGTCGTTTTCAGAACCATCCAAATCAATCCCAACAAGGCTGTTGTTAGCCAGGATGTTATCTTGGATGATGTTTTTAGCACTAAAGGCCAGCTCCAGACCTATGCTCGCATTGCTCAGAGTACAGTTCGTGACGACACACCCAGTACATTTTGCAAGGATGACCTGTCCAGCGTTCGAAGGAATCGTTCTATTGGTTTGGTTAATGTAATAACACACCGGTTTTCCATTGACCGTGGTGCTTGAATCAACGTCATTTTGATAATCAGCAGGAGCGTTACCGGTGACCTGTAACCCACACTGAAGCATCTCAATGTCTCTAAGGAGATTATTTCCAGATGAATCAAATGAAATACCGACGCGGCTGTGTTCAATGGTCAATCCCTGCATGGTATTATATGTGCTGTAATCAAGGTTCACACCTGCAAGAGACCCTTGAAAGGAGCAGTTTTTTATCGTGTTGTTCGACGAATCAAAAAGAAAGATGCCATCCCAGAAACTGTCGTAAAACGAACAAGTCTTAATCGTGGTATTCCGGCATGAAAGAAGATACATGCCATGGCCATCGTTATTACAAAAACTGCAGTTCTCAATAGTTGAATCAGTAGTACCCGCAAGAAGGATGCCTTCAAAATTATGAGAAAAATAACGGTTTTTTACAGAGATGTTCTGACAGTTGACCAACCCAAGGAATCCCATCTCTATTGTTTCATCAATGAGAAGATTGCGTTGTTCGATGAGGTAGTACATCGGTTTTCCGTTGATCGTGTTCGAGGTGTCAATGTCACAATAAAAATCAGACACAGATGATGAGCCGATGCCAAAGTTTGCGTAATTGTCCAGTATTGAGTTATTCCGCATTTTTGTATTGGGTGCATAAGCAAGACTAATCCCATCGTACCCATTTTGACAGACACATCCAATAATTTGATTTCCAACGGACTGTTGGATATGAATGTTCACAAAATGATTTCCAAAGCAAATACAGTCAATGAGTTGATTGTCATGAGAGGAGGAAAAAAGCGTAATGGCATCCGCATTATCATGACACCGACAATTCCGCAGAACATTATTCGTCGAATCCACGAGGTGGACCGCGATCAGATTCTCGTACAATTCACAATCTTCTATCTCACAAAAGGATGCATGGACCAGGTAGACACCAATCCATTCGTTCTTAGTGATGATACAATTCGAAAGAACCGTGTCATTCCCTATGACCTTTACGGCAGCCTGATAATACTCTCCCTGATTGTTGGTAATATGAAAACCATGGATAGTGACACCATCACTTACGACAGACACTGTATCTAATGAGGGGTCAAGCATGGAGCCGTTGATTTCTGTGCTGTTTGCATTCTCACCAATCAGTTGAATTGGTTTATTTACTACAACATGTTCGAAATACGGGGCAGAGTCATCATACACATAGATGGTATCTCCAGAACTTGCATCATCAATAGCATCCTGAATCTTCGAATAATTTCCTTCACCGCTTCCCCCGACATAGAGGATTTCGCTATCAAAAGAGGTTTGATACGTTTTTTCTGCAACGTTTTTCCCAATCGATGGAACAACACTGGAGATAAGCAGGAAAAGAATACTTCCAAGCACCAGTTCTTGTTTAATCAACCGACATCTTCGCACAGTGTTCCAGGTCTCTCTCATTTTATAAGTCGGTCCTCATATAATAAGGTTATCAAGCATTCGAAATAGAAAAACACTCCTCCTGAAACGATGTTATTTCCCAATCACCATACCAGCAGGATCGATTTCCTTAAGAATAGTTAACTCTTTTTGTGACGGCGGCGTTGTCACCGACACATGCTTAGGGATAATAATCTCAAAGGCGGAGTTGTCCTGTATCTGGTCAACGGTCATCCCCGGATGCACGGAAAGGAGCATCATCTGTTTTGACTCCTGCTCAAAACCATATATTCCCAGTTGAGAAATCACCCGATACGGCCCGCTGTCTGTAGGCAACCCCGCTTTTTCCCGAGAATCAAAGCCTTTGAGGTATCCTGGAGTCGTCAGAAAATCAATGGTCTCAAGGAACCGATGTTTGTCCTGCCGCATTAGAATAATCGTCTGATGACACAGCGTCCCAACATCATTGGCACCCCCGCTCCCAGGCAGACGCACCTTCGGATGCTCATAGGGCCCTATCACGGTCGTGTTCAGATTCCCGAATTTATCAATCTGCGCGCCACCTAAGAACCCATAATCGATGTACCCCGCCTGCGCCATTGCCATGGAATCATGCATGCTGGAGGCGGCAACCGCAGAGTAAAACGTCCGTGAATCACCAACCGATATCGGAAGCACCGGCATCTCCGGACCAATCCCACCCGCCTCAAAAAACAACAGAAGGTTCGGTGCATGTGTCCGCTGGGCAAGCATCGCCGCAATCATCGGAAGGCCAGTGCCTACAAACACGGATTTGTTATCCACAAGCATCCTCGAAGCGACACACGCAAGCAGCTCGGTAGATGAATACGAGCCGTTCGCAGGGGTCTTCGTATTCTTCTTTTTCAACCATGGTGCGGTCATTGGTTCCTCGAATCGCTCAATACGCGCAAGCTTTCGCATCCTCACTGCCCCACCGACAGCGTGCAGATACTCCGAAAAATCCGTTACCCCGTAGACATACTTCTCAAGATACCGCTGCACACCCTCATCCGTCGCAGACTCCGAAAGCCATTCCCCGATATGATCCTCATCAAAGAAATACTGATACGGCATCTGACAGGGATGCGCCCCGAACGGCGTCTCAACCACAGCGCTGACAAGATAATACGGGATCACCGTCTTCCAGGGTTCCTGGCGTATTTTTTTATTATCAACTATCTTTTCGGTCGTCACAATCAAATGACGCGCTGCACGAGACAGCTCAAAATCCTCCACGGTGATGCCATCAATCTGTGCGTTTCCATACGTATCGCACCGAGGAACATGAACCACTGCGACATCCGGATAACAAGCGGGAAGCAGACAGACCTGTTTGCCACTATAGGGATCGGCCATGGTCCGAGCGGAACTGTGCGCAAACGTATCAGTCCCAAGCATCACCCGTGTCGGTATGAACGGCAGCCCCATCATCGCTGCAAGAAAGCGCCATTGAAAACCAGCGTTGCTTATCTCCCCAGAAACCGTACATTTCCCGGTTTCGACCGCACGTCGTGACGCAGGAGACAACCCACGCAGCTCATGGCCAAACGAATAGGCGACCTCAACGGTATCGACACAGCCCGAACCAACCAGGACATCAAGGTCATGAACCCCTGTTTTCCCAAACAACGTCATATGCCGTTTTCTCTGTCTGATGATCTCATAGACAATCGCCATGGAGACCCGCACATGCCCAAAGCCACCCATCGCAAGCAGGGACCCATCCACAATAAACTTCGATACCGCCTCCTGTGCAGACATGTGTTTATCAATCAGACCTCGGGACTTATTGCGAACAATCCACTTACGGTTTTCATCAGGATCATGCCATCCAATCAGCTTCCCAGCACCTTTCTGAACATTCTGGTCGCATTCCATAAGAATCATTCCCTGTCACATCCAAACCTTTTCAAAGAGTTATTCTCAAAAACCACCCAGTATCCACATCGATTGTCCCTACTAAAAATCTTCGATACCATAAAGGCGTAAATTTAAAGACTTGTGACCTATCCTGGTATGAGGATTTATATGGATTTCCAACTCACAGAACAGCAAAAATTATTCAAAAAAACAGTCAGAGAATTTGCTGAAAAAGAAATCAAACCACTCGCTCCAAAAATCGATAAAGAAGAATATTTCCCCTGGGAGCTGTATAAGAAAATGGGGAAACTTGGTCTGATGAGTATGACGGTGCCAAAGAACTACGGTGGCGCAGGCATCGATAAAATCTGCTATATGATCGCCCTTGAAGAGATTTCACGGGTCTGTGGGTCAACAGGTCTGACCGTCGAAGCGCATAACTCCCTTGGAGTTGGCCATATCTATGAAAAAGGAACAGAGGAACAACGGAAAAAATACCTCCCGAAAGTACTCCATGGAGAAGCGCTTGCAGCCTGGGCGCTCACCGAACCAAACGCAGGCTCTGACGCCGCATCATTACAAACGACCGCGGTCCTTGATAACGACGAATGGGTGTTAAACGGAACAAAACAGTTCATAACAAGTGGGGATATCGCCGCAGTAACAACGGTCATGGCAAAAACCGATAAGACCCTTGGGGCAAAAGGCATCAGCGCGTTCATCGTCGAGAAAGACACCCCTGGTTTTACAGTCGGCGTGCTTGAGGATAAACTTGGCCTCCGAGGGAGCCGCACCGCTGAACTGATTCTTGAGGATTGCCGCATTCCAAAAGACCATCTGCTTGGAGAAAAGAACCTTGGTTTTATTGGTGCGATGACGATCCTGGACCGCGGCAGAACAGCGATCGGTGCAATGGCGGTCGGCATCGCACAAGGCGCTCTTGACGAAAGCCTTGCATACGCAAAACAACGAGAACAATTCGGAAAACCAATCGGGAAAAACCAGGCAATCCAATGGATGATCGCTGATATGGCGACCTCCATTGATGCCGCACGATTGCTTGTCATGAGAGCAGCGTACCTGGAAGAAAAAGGGTTGCCGTTTAGCATTGAAGCAGCCATGGCAAAACTCTATGCTTCCGAAATCGCGATGAAAGCGACCCGAGATGCGATTCAAATCCATGGGGGGCATGGGTACATGCGTGACCTGCCGTTAGAACGATTCTACCGGGACATTAAACTCACCCAGATAGGTGAAGGAACCTCCGAGGTTCAGCGTATGGTGATTGCAAAACGCCTTGGGCTGTAACATGGAACGAAAGGGGGAAGAAAAAACAATGAAACCAAAGGAGATAAACTGTGAGACGGTTTTTAAGAAAGACAGATATGAGGAGCTATATAAGACATTCACTTGGAAGGTACCAACGTATTATAACTTCGGTTTTGACGTTGTCGACCAATGGGCAGAGGATCGCACAAAACTTGCGTTAATCTCGATTGATCGAACAGGTGAAAAAGCACGGTACCACACCTTTTATGACCTAAAAGTCCAATCAAACCAATTCGCTAACGTTCTTCGGAAACACGGGGTTAAGAAAGGAGACCGTGTGTTAGTCATCCTCCAGAGCATTCCTGAATGGTACATTGCATTAATCGGTATGTTTAAGCTTGGCGTGGTCGCAATGCCTGGAACAGTACTGCTGACATCAAAAGACATTGAATATCGTGTGAACCGTTCCGAGGCATGCATGGTTCTTACAGACCTTGACCATGCAGACCGTGTGGAAGCTGTAAAGAAGAACTGCAAGACCTTGAAACACATCATGCTTATCGACGGGAAACGGGACGGATGGCTCAACTTCACCAATGAACTCAAAGATGCCTCCCGAGAGCTCTCTCAAAAGGAGATTGGGAAAACACGTGCTGACGAGCCCCTGCTTATCTATTTTACCTCAGGAACCACAGGCCATCCAAAAATGGTGCTTCATACACACAGTTACGCGCTTGGTCATGAAGTCACCGCTAAGTTCGCTCAGGCATTGACGAAATGCGACCTTCATTGGACTGTCTCTGAGACAGGCTGGGCGAAAGCAGCCTGGGGAAAACTCTTTGGTCAGATGATTGTTGGCGCTGCCATCATCCAATGGGAGACACCTGGGCGTTTTGATGCGGACGGGCTCCTTCGCGCGATGGAGAAATATGGGGTGACCACGTTTTGCGCACCGCCCACCGTCTATCGAATGCTCATCCAGATGGATCTCTCCAAATACAAGCTCAAATTACGGCATTGTATGAGTGCAGGTGAACCATTAAACCCTGAGGTCATCAGAGTCTGGAAGGATGCGTTCGGCCTGGAAATCTATGATTTCTTCGGACAGACTGAGACCGTCTGTGTCCTCTCCAATTACCCGTTCATGCCGATCAAGTACGGCTCTGTTGGCAAACCGACACCAGGTCATGACGTTCGTATCGTCGATGACAATGGAAATGAACTGAAAACAAACGAGGTTGGCAATATCGCACTCTACGTCGGTGGAGTTCGACCACCCGGATTGTTCAAAGAATATTGGAAGGACCCGGAAATCATGAAAAAATCATTTCAGCGCGATTATTACTACACCGGTGACCAGGGCTACAAGGACCCAGAGGGGTACTTCTGGTTTGTTGGCCGTGACGATGATATCATCAAGTCATCCGGATACAGGATTGGGCCGTTCGAGGTCGAGTCAGCGCTCATTGAACATGACGCGGTCGCGGAATGCGCGGTTGTCGGTGCCTCTGACCCGGAGGGAATCCGAGGTATTGTCGTCAAAGCCTATGTGGTTCTTGCCAAAAGCTATAAACCTTCAGAGACACTGACCAAGGAACTTCAGGATCATGTGAAAAAAGTCACAGCACCCTACAAATACCCCCGTATCATCGAATACATGGATGAATTACCAAAAACCATCTCAGGGAAAATACTCAGACGACAGCTCCGTTCCAAACAATAACACCGGTTCTCTTCATTTCGGTTTGTTGCTAAAGAGATTCATTAGGACACCATAGATATATCGCAGGATCAGGGCGTTCTTATATTTTGTAAAGCTGATTTGCCCGCCACTGACACCGATAATCAACCGGGCGAATTTTATATCACGTGTCATCATCCGTAGTATCTTCTCAGACTCCATTCCCCATTGGTTGTTAAACCTACCGAGTGATTTGAGGTCCTTTCCAAAATCACTAATCCACACGTCTTGGTACCGTGACAAGAAACGATGACTGAAATCCTTTGACCTAAATGCGTCTGCGATGACATGGGCGGCGATATGTCCAGAGGCCATCGCATAATAAATACCTTCACCAGTGATTGGGTTGATAAAACCTGCGGCATCACCACAGAGCAGGACACGATCCCCATACGTGTTCTCGAGCGGGAAGATAGGAAGAGTCGCGCCTCTTAGATTTTCAACCGGGAAGTCTCCCGGGAGTAATTTTTTTTCCTTAAGCAAGGCAATGAACGCCTCATAGGTCTCTTTCAACGGTTTTTTGGGTCGAGTCTTGGAGACGGCGGATTGGAACTCACCGATTCCGATGTTGACACAGTTTTTCTTTGGGAACACCCATCCATACCCAGCAATCCCCTGCGCCTTGATGAAGAGATACGCCAGTTTTTTCTTGGTAAAAAACGTGGTCAGCTGGGTCGGTTTGAGTGGTTGTTCCTGTACAAGACAGACACAGAGAACTTCAAGTTTCTTGCATAACTTTGTTTTTTCCGCCACCACACTATGCATCCCATCGCAGCCAATCACCATCTGTGTCTCGACGGATTGGCCATCCTCAAGCAGCACGATAGCCTTGTCTTTTTGAACGAGAACATCGACGACTGATTTACCCCCCTGAAAAACCGCCCCGGCGTGGCGAGCAAGTATCAGCAGGTTATCGTCAAAGTCTTTGCGAAGTACCATTAAAAGGAACGGTTTGTCGCGGATGAGATCAAACTTGTACCGAAGCGATGATGAATACATCGTTGTACCGTAGGAGACCGAATCGATGAACGGTTCGATATATGGAAATCGTTTCATGACACGGGTGGGAAGACCGCCACCGCAGGGTTTATCTCGAGGGAAGGTCGCTTTGTCAAGAATCAAGACCCGCATCCCTTTTTCCGCAAGGTTTTTTGCAACGGTTGAACCCGCAGGGCCAGCACCGACAACCACGACATCATAGCTCATAGGGAGACCAACATACGTTTGTTACATCCGGAAGACACCAGGCTTCCAATCAGGGATCGGTGCGTTCAGCGATGCAGATATTCCAAGACCAAGGACCAATCGGGTATCCACGGGGTCGATGATCCCGTCATCCCAGATGCGGGCTGTGCTATAATATGGATTACCCTCGGTTTCGTATTTTTTCATAATCGGGTCAGTCAGCTCTTTTTCCTCTTTTTTTGTCATCGCAATCCCTTTCCTCCAGAGCTGATCTCTTTTCACAGTGAGAAGCACAGTCGCTGCTTGCACACCACCCATAACAGAGATACGTGCGTTTGGCCACATCCAGAGCTGCCGAGGTCCATATGCTCTGCCGCACATCCCGTAGTTCCCAGCGCCAAACGATCCCCCGATGATTACGGTGAACTTGGGCACCTGGGCGCAGGTCACCGCAGTGACCATTTTTGCCCCATCCTTAGCAATCCCGCCTGCTTCGTATTTCCTGCCAACCATAAAACCAGTGATGTTCTGCAAAAAGATAAGAGGGATTTTCCGCTGACAGCACAACTCGATGAAATGGGTCCCTTTCAGAGCAGACTCAGAAAATAACACGCCGTTGTTTGCTAGAATCCCAACGGGGTATCCCATGATTCGGGCAAACCCGCACACCAATGTTGTGCCGTACAGGGTTTTGAACTCATGGAATTTCGACCCGTCGACGATACGGGCGATAATCTCCCGGACTTCAAAGGGTTTACGTGGGTCTTTTGACAAAATCCCGTAGATCTCTTTGATATCATAGGCTGGCTCCTCAGGTGGTTTGATATCCAGATGGGTCTTTTCCTCTCGATTGAGGTTTTCGACGATGTTCTGGGTGATTCGGATGGCATCAGGGTCGTCCAGGGCATAATGGTCTGAGACACCGCTTTCCCTACAATGGGTGTCAGCACCACCAAGTTCCTCCGCGGTCACCTCTTCCCCTGTTGCAGCCTTCACCAGAGGTGGTCCACCAAGGAAGATCGTTCCTGTGCCTTTCACAATCACCGTCTCATCAGACATCGCTGGCACATACGCACCGCCAGCGGTGCAAGAACCCATCACGACAGCAATCTGCGGAATCTTCATCGACGACATCTTCGCCTGATTGTAAAAAATCCGTCCGAAATGTTCTCGGTCGGGGAACACCTCATCCTGCATAGGCAGAAACGCCCCGCCGGAATCAACAAGATAGATACAGGGGATATTGTTTTCCATGGCGATTTCCTGCGCGCGTAGATGCTTCTTGACGGTAATAGGATAATAGGTTCCACCGGTGACGGTTGCGTCGTTAGCCACAATCATCACCTCCCGGCCATGGATAATGCCAATGCCAGTGATGATTCCGGCTGCAGGGGCTTTATTGTCGTACATGTCGTACGCAGCAAGCGTGTTAAACTCCATAAACGGCGTGTCCGGGTCGATGAGTGCATCAATCCGTTCTCGTGCAAGCATCTTATTTCGGGATTTATGAAGCTTAACGGCTTCCTCACCACCACCTTTGCATGTAAGAGCAATCTTCTCCTTTAGATCCTTTGCAAGTTTCTCATAATGAATGTAATTTTCTTTGTATTCCTTATTTGACGTATCAATCGCAGTCTCAATTATTTCCATTTTGTTCTTCCTCCTTCTCAATCTCAGCGGTGAGTTGACCTATCTCAATTTGATCTTTTTCTTTAAAATAGATTCTCTTGATTTTTCCTGAATACGGAGCGTGTATCAGATATTCCATTTTCATGGCTTCAATGACCAGCAGAACATCATCTTTTTTCACCAGGTCCCCCTCAGTTACCTTCACTTTGACAACGGTTCCAGAGATTGGTGAATTGAGGTCTCCTTCCTTTTTTCCTGTTGTTTTCCTGCCGGTTAGTTCGATGCGTTTCACCTTAAAGATATTTCCATCGATAAAGACAAATTTGCTATCATCCCCTTGAGAGATAACACTTTTAATGACCCGTTCAGCAAGCTGAATGACCAGCTGCCCGGGTTTTAACTCTGTTGCGGTGACCGTATATTCATTGTTATCATACGTGATGAAAAATTGATTATCCCTTCGTTCAACCGTGACATTGTAGAGATGGTTGTTATGCTCGTAGTTGATGAACATGGTTACACCCCTATCCTCCAGCGTCCCACATGCTGCCAGGGGGAATGCGGGTCAGCCTCCTTATAGCGAACCACCTCCTGTCGCTGTGTATGCAACGAATCATACACGGCAAGCGCGATGATCGCATCAAGGGGTAATCCTTCTTTCGTAACAAGCCAGTCCTTGAAGTGATCATTGATGAAATGGGTGGTGATGTTCCCCGCTTTAAACTCAGGATGTTCAAGGACTTTTTTTAAGAACGGGATGTTCGTCGTGACGCCCAGCACAACATAATGGGACAGCGCCCAGATCATCTTATTGATGCTTTCCTGCCGGTTTTCACTGCTAACGGTAAGTTTCGCAAGCATCGGGTCGTAGTAGGGACTGACTGGAAAGTGCGTCTCCACACCGGTGTCATTGCGGATGTTCGGTCCAATGGGAATTTCGACTTTTTCTAGGGTCCCGATACTTGGGAGAAAACCATTGGAGGGGTCCTCTGCGTAGATACGACACTCCAACGCATGACCTCGCTGGATGATATCAGTCTGTTTAAGCGTCAGCTCCATACCACTCGCAATACGCAGCTGCCATTTCACTAAATCGATGCCGGTGGTCGCTTCTGTAATCGGATGCTCAACTTGCAGACGCGTGTTCATCTCCATGAAATAGAAGTTGTGTTTTGCATCGACCATGAACTCTATCGTACCTGCGTTGGTGTATCCGACTGTTTTTGCAGCCGCAACCGCTGCTTTGCCCATGGTCTCCCGTAACGCCGGTGTGAGCGCTGGTGAAGGGGCCTCCTCTATGATCTTTTGATGTCGTCGTTGAATGGAGCATTCCCGTTCAAAGAGGTGAATCACATGGCCATGCTCATCAGCAAGAATCTGAAATTCAATGTGACGAGGCTTGTCGATGTATTGTTCAAGAAAAACAGAGTCGTTCCCAAATGCGGACTTTGCTTCCCTCTTTGCGCTTTCAATGGATTGTTCTAGCTCGGATTCCTCATGAACGATACGCATCCCTTTGCCACCACCGCCTGCGGTAGCTTTGACAAGCAAGGGAAAACCAATTTTTTTCCCCTCCTTTAGTAACGTCGAAAGGTCTTGTTTTATCCCATGATACCCGGGGATGACAGGTACGTTTGCCCGAGCAATGGTCTTTTTCGCCTCAATCTTATCTCCCATCAAACGAATGACTTCTGGGGTCGGCCCGATAAATGTAATACCTGTGTCGGCACAGGCTTTCGCAAAATCAGGGTTTTCCGCAAGAAACCCGTAGCCAGGATGAATCGCTTCTGCTTTTACGCTTGTTGCATTTTTTATGATTTTCGCAATGTTTAGATAGCTTTCCGAAGGAGTCGGGTCCCCGAGGTTCACCGCTTCATCTGCAAGTTCGACATGTGGTGAGCTTCTGTCAGCTTCTGAATAGACCGCAACGGTTTTAATCCCCATCTCCTGGCAGGCTTTAATGATCCGAACGGCAATCTCCCCACGATTCGCAATCATTACTTTTGTAAACATGCTGGTTACCTCTTCCAGCTGGGTTTTCGTTTCTGCAGGAATGCGGTGATTCCTTCCTGTCCCTCACATGAAACCCGAAGCTCTGAGATTTTTTCAACGGTTAACTCTTTATATTCTTTTATATCCATTGTCTCAAGGCATTCCATTAGATGCTTTATCTCTTTAATTGCGTTCGGACCTGACGAGCGAAGCTGTTCAACATAGGAATTCACAGTATCATCAAGTGAGTCAGGCGGAACAACCAGGTCGATTAAGCCGATGTTCTGTGCTATCAGCGAATCAAATCGTTCACCGGTGATAAAAAAACGGCGCATATCCGCAGGTTTCATCCGGCGTGCGACATACGTTGAAATCACTGCAGGGATAATCCCAAGTTTCACTTCGCTGAACCCAAACGTCATCTTAGGGGTGGTTATCGTTATGTCACAGACGGCAAGAAGTCCAAGACCACCTCCAAATGCCGGACCATTGACCCGCGCAATCACTGGGCAATGACAGGAGTATATACTCTCGTACATATCCAGGAGGCGACGACTATCCTTCTTGTTTTCTTCCTTTGAAAACGTAACCATCTGTCTCATCCAGGTTAGATCCGCTCCCGCGCAGAAGGATTTTCCATTTCCCGTCAAAATCACCGCGGTCAACGGCCCATTGCGTGAAATCTGCGTAAAACAGTGCGTTAGTTCGTCTATCATTACTTCGTTCATCGCATTATGAACATCTGGTCGGTTTAATGCCACAGTACCAACATCGTCTTTTTTTGTAGAGATAAGGGTTTCATAGTTCATCCTGCGACCTCCCTTAGGCATTGTATCGCACTCATAGGAATTTCATACATAAAGGTTTCCCTATATTTATCGACAATTGTCGATTTCTCCTCTATTTTCCCTTAAAGACTGGTTTTCGTTTTTGCACAAAAGCCATCACACCTTCGGTAAAATCCTCGGTTCCAGCAGAAAACGCTGCAGTCTTGCTCTCAAGCTCCAAATGAGAAATCATATCATTCTGTAAGCTCTTATTGATTAACATTTTAGCCTTTCCAACGGCAATCGGTGGTAGTGACCGAAACGCAGAGGCGATTTCTTCAACCGTAGCATTGAATGTATCAGCATCGACCACCTTGTTGATAAGACCAAGGTAATATCCCTCTTCCGCGGTAAACGGTTTCGACGTCAAGATGTATTCACAAGCACGCTGGTATCCTACTACTTTTGTGAAAAACTGTGTGCCACATCCTGGCGCAAGGCCAATGCCGATAAAGGCAGTGTTCATCTTTGCCTGTTTTACTGCAATAATCATGTCACAGGCAAGTGCAAGGGAAAGACCCGCACCAAATGCAGCGCCATTTACCGCGGCAATCACTGGTTTTTCCATGCTACGAATCTCAATGACACATCGGTGAATCGCCCTAGTGAGATCCCGTAGGAATCGTGGTTTATCAATAGCGGTGTGCATCTCCTTGACATCGCCACCGCCACAAAATCCCTTTCCGACTCCCGTTAGTATCACAACAAGGACCTGCTGGTTGTTTCCAACCTCGTGGAGAACGTCGTATAGCTCACGACCAAGCGTCATGTCAAAAGAATTCAATCGTTCCGGACGGTTTAATGTGATTGTTGCAACACTATCTTTGATTGTTAGTTGAAGGGTTTCGTAGTTCATGAGCTTCTAAGAATCACACGAAAGCATTTAAATGTTAAGAAGAGACAACGAAACGATGGTTCATTCGTTCTTTTTCTTTTCACACGATACGGAACATATTGGACAATGGGAATGCTGACAAGGTTCTAGATGAATATGTACATCACAGGAGCCGTATTTTTTTTGTATTACAGCTTCTATCTGATGACATAACTGATGAGAGTCTTGTATGCTCATATCCTTGTTTACCACAAGATGCATAGAGATATCATCAGTTTCATATCGTCTGATGATACGTATATTATGAAATGAGATGACGGATTTTTGTTTCTCTAATATATTCTCAATAAGCCTTGTTGTATAAAACGAATCTCTAAGGAATTCTGTTGGTTCGATATGGATGATGGTGGAGCAATGTAGCTTTTCCAGTATCTTCTCTTCAAGTTCATCCGCGATACCATGGGCTTCATCAAGCAGAAGCGACTTATCGACTTCTGCATGTAAGGTGATGATTTTTCTTGTCCCATAATCATGCACAGAGATATCATGAATGTCCTTTACTCCTTTTATCACCCGTCCGATTTCTTTGACGCGTTTGACCAGGTCGATATCAGGGGATTTCCCGATAAGGAACTGAGCTGAGGTTTTCCCAAGGGTAAATCCGACATAGACAATAACAAGAGACACAACCACTCCGAAAACAGGGTCGAAAAGAGGATAACCATAAGAGGCACCGATGATGGAAATCCCAACACCAACATTAGTGAGGGCGTCGCTTCTATGATGCCACGCATCAGCAACAAGGATATCGCTTTTGATTTTTTTTCCAAGAGCCACAGAAAAGCGTGCCATCCATTCTTTGACGACGGCTGAAACGATAATAACACCACCGATAACCACAGCATACTGCTGATGGGTGATACGAACAGACTGTAGAATTCGTTCTATGGATTGTTGGATAAATCCAATACCGGTAATTACCAGCAGAACCGCGATAATCATTGTTGCGATATATTCCACTCGTCCGTACCCAAAGGGGTGTTTTGTATCAGAGGGTTTTTTAGCGATCTTAAAACTAACGATAACAATAAAAGAGGTCCCAACATCGGACAAGGTGTGGACAGAATCAGCGATCAAGGCAATGCTGTTGATAAATAGCCCTAACGTCAGTTTCACAATAAAAAGAACCACGTTTCCTATGATGCTTACCTTTCCCTCGAGGTAGCCGTATTTCGCTCGGACAGCAGGGTCATTGACATCTCCATAATCAGGGATGAGATGTAACCGTTTTTTTGTTTTCATTATCTTCATGAATCAAAAAGGAAAACCTCTATCTGCGATATAGGTTTTTTCTTTTTAAAAAAGGAAAAGGCGAGGTTTGATGAGCATAACAATGATAAAACGAACTAGAGGAGATTACTCTTGTCTCGTATGATAATTCAAAATGCTAACGCAAATTACACCGTTAGGGGGTACTCATTCAATATCCGGTTCAGACGGGTATAGATAGAGGTATGATGAGATACTTGGGAGTGATGAGTCATCATACACAAAAATGCGTCTCCATCAGATGCATCATTGACGGTATCCTAAACTTTAGTATATAAGGTAGATATGAACTGAGCAAGCGTTGGACACAAATATTTAACAAAGTGAGGTCTATATAAATCGTGTCATCCTTGCTGAGTTTCTGAAGTTATATTCATAAGAAACGTATATATTAACCAGACTCGTGAAACAGTATCAATCCTGCCAAATTGTGTAACTATTGTTATAATTACGGGAAGAGAATTACGTTTATATACTACGAAATATTTTCGTGTTTAGAGACTCTAGGTTTCATGAGGATGGGTGAAAAAAATACAAAGGAAAGGCAGGAGAGACGTATCATCAAATGCAGTAACTAAGGTCCGTAAGGCATATCTTCTCATATGTATGACCTTTCAGTTCTTCTTCATTCTGCATAGGAATCTGCTTGATTTGACCGATTCGAGAACGACTCTAGGATTCGCTTCCTATCCATAGTAGCCCTCCACTTAGGGAGTTCATTAGAACGACTATATCGGTGATATCCATGAAAAGAATCAAAAAAATCCATATGATGCAACAGAGACATGCTCTTGTTGAACTGACTGCAACACTGCTTCTTTTAGGGTTGACCGTGATTGCTTTTGTTTCCATCACCTATTTCTTTCTGTCTAGCCCACAAGCGTCACCAGGGCCGATCACGACGATCACAGGCAAGCTTGTCTACAACAACCTCATCTTAGACCATATGGGGGGAGAGCCCATTAGTCTTGCCGCCACCATCGGACTTTCTTTTGGGAGCACGAATGTGCAGATTCAGGCGTATGATTATGTCAATGCAAAAGCGAAAGAGGATGGGTTGTGGGGGTTTGGCGAACAAGTCATCTATCCGATGTACGAGCATCCTGAATATGTGGAAGTTTCGCAGATAGACGTGATGATCATTAACAGTGAACCAGCATCCTCTATCATGTTCTGCTCAGTGCTGACAGATCCACTCTCTGACCTGAGCGTTGAGCTTACTATTGACCCAGAAATTCCACGGGTGAATCAGCCACTTAGGTTTATCATTACCCTGCGAAACAACGGCAATATCAACGTCTCAGACGCGAAGTTACGGTTTTGTCTGCCGGATGGGTTCGCTTTCATTGGGTATTCGGCGACGAGTGGAACCTATGACAACAGCACAGGGGTCTGGGGAAGTATTGCTACGATTCAACCAGGCGGGGCTGCTATATTGAACGTGACTGCGATTGTTGGAAGGGCGGAACCCGAGGAGCTGACGCAGCTGGTGATTCTTTTCGATGGATCAGCATCACTGCAACCAAACGACTTAAAGAAAATACGAGCTGCCCTTGTTTCAACAGTGGCAAATGAGTCAGTTTTCCCGCGGAACGGAGCTGTGGAGTTGTCCGTTATTGTCTTTGGCAGCAGTGGAGGGAGGACCTTTGCCTGGGTGTTGCTCAGCCCGACAGTTGTAACCAATGAGACGATTGATCCGGTACTTGCGACCCTCAATACCATGGATAGGAATCCTGGTTCTGCAGCAACCTCCTGTGGTTTTCTTTGTGCAGCCGACACGGTTTATGCTTCAAGTATTTTCTCACCAGAGAACAGGCATGTGGTCCTGTTGATGACCGACGGAAAAGCAGCCATGATCTGTGACAACGACGGGGATTATCTCACGGACCCGCCAGAGGGAAAAGATATCTGGAACTCAACTAAAATGGCAAGGGACTATCTCATCAATCTGTTTCAGATGGATGAAATGCAGGATGAACTTGATGTAATCACTATCAAAATGTCTGATGATGAGCAGCAGAGGGTTCTTTGGTTCAAGAATGTGTTGGTATATCCGCAGCCAGGGTACTTTGCGCCTCCGTTCTGGACCGAACTGCCACTTCGCGGTTTTGTGGCCAATGCATCGAATTTGGATGAATGCTCCTTCCTCTTCAATTCAATCTTTTATAATCTCCTAAACAGGATAACAATCACCGCAGACATCATTCAGGCTGGTGTGACAGACCCAAAAGTCGTCAATAATATCGATGGCGTCGTTATTATGCTCTAAGGAAACCACCTGCAGTGACCATCATCTTCTCACCCTAACGAGGCATAGACAACAAACAGAGCGCCCGTTAATCAATGCAGTTACCCATCTAAAACTAAAGAATACATTTTTTACTTGACGATAGATGGTAAAACCTTTCTACGCAAGGCAGCGTACACTCCTCTGTTTATAGAGTATTACCAATAATCACCCATATATTTGTCTTAGAATGTAATTGTTTTATTAACTTTAAATGCAAATAACCCGCCCCTAGCTAAGCTTATATAAAATAAACCTTATGTCCGACAAGATTACATCTATGGATGAAAACACGTACGATTACATTGCCGTCGAGCAAAAATGGCAAAATAAATGGTTTGAAGCAAACATCAATATAGCACATAGGGAAAAACAAAAAAAATTTTTTCTTCACTTTGCGTATCCCGGTGTCTCAGGTTACCTACACGTAGGACATATGCGGGGGTTTACCTACTGTGATGTTATCGCTCGCTATAAACGCATGACCGGACATGACGTGCTGTTTCCCGCAGGATTCCACGCCTCAGGGATCCCCTCTGTCGGATTTGCAAAAAAGGTAGAACGACAGGACGAAGAAACCTTAAAACTATTGAAACAAAACAGATGTCCTCAGGAAGTTATCAAAAAATTGACTAACCCTGTCGAGGTTGTGAAGTATTTCAGCACAGTCTACGTCGACGACTATTGGAAACGGTTTGGTTTTCTTATTGACTATACCAGATTGATGAATACCATTTCCGAGGGGTATAAAAAATTCATCCAATGGCAATTTCATAAACTCCAAGAAAAAAACCTTTTAATCCAAAAACCACATTTCGCACCATATTGCCCCAATTGTGGACCGGTCGCGGTTGACAAATCAGAAACCGACGTCGCCCAAGGAGGATCAGCAGAAATACTGGATTTTACGGTTCTTAAATTCACCCTTGACGATGGAACAATCCTGCCAGCAGCAACACTTCGGCCAGAAACAATATTTGGAGTTACCAATATGTGGGTAAATCCCACTGTCGAATACCACACCGTTCGAGTAAACAATGAAACATGGATCTGCTCAAAAGAATGCATACAGAAACTTACGTATCAACATGATAATATCCAACCGCTTTCGAAAACCATCAAAGGAAAAGACTTGATTGGGAAAACCTGTATCGTCCCAGAAATCAACAGAGAGGTCCCCATCCTTGCTGGTGTTTTTGCAGACCCGTCGGTCGCAACAGGTATCGTGATGTCAGTACCTGCGCATGCCCCCTATGATTGGATTGCCCTTGTTGAGTCAAAAGAACCCATCGAGGCAATCAAAATCATCGATGTGAAAGGTTTTGGAAACAACCCTGCAAAAGAAGCGTGTGAACACCTTGGCATACAAAGCCAAACAGAAACAGAAAAACTCAATGAAGCAACAGACATGGTCTATAAAAAAGAGTTCCACACCGGCATACTAAATGAGAAATGCGGTCAATACGCTGGTATTAAAATCTCTGAAATCAAAGATACCGTGAAAAACGACCTTATCCAGAAAAACCTAGCAATGACAATGAAAGAATTCTCTGAACAAGTCATCTGTCGATGCAAAGAAAAAGTCATGATAAAACAAATCCCTGATCAATGGTTCATCAAATATAGTGACGCGCGTCTCACAACAGAGTCAAAAGACTACGCGGCATCCATGAACATCTATCCCCAAGAATATAAAGATGAGTTGCCGAAAATCCTTGATTGGTTCGGAGACCGTGCTGCAATACGAAGAGGCTCCTGGCTTGGGACAGAGTTCCCCTATAAAAAAGAGTGGATCATCGAACCAATCTCAGATTCAACCCTGTATCCTGCCTATTATGTGCTTTCTTCGTATGTGAATCAAAACAAGTTACCCGTCACAGAGATGACAAACGAGTTCTTTGACTACGTGTTCCTTGGGATTGGAGCCCCGAAACAACCACTGTGGCAGGTCATAAAATCTGATTTTGATTACTGGTACCCTGTCGATATCAACCTTGGTGGAAAAGAGCACAAGACCGTCCACTTCCCAGTCTATATCATGAACCATGTTGCAATCATGCCAGAGCAGAAATGGCCTCATGGGATTTTTGTGCACTGGTGGGTGACGCAAAAAGGAAAAGAAAAGATCAGTAAATCAAAAGGTGGTGCAGAACCAATCGTCGAGGCAGCGGTCACCTATGGTGTCGATGCTATGCGGCTGTATTATCTGCATATCGGCTCCCCGTTTGTTGACATTGAATGGGATCCGGACGCGGTCATAAAATACAAGAACCGGATGGGAACCATCTGGAAACTTGTAAAACAACTCAATCTTCTGAAAAATCAACAACAAGAAAATCTTGATAACTGGCTGAAAAGTATGCTCCAAAGACGGATACAGAAAATCCTTACCGCTTTTGAAACCTTAGACCTGCGGATATCCTCTAATGAAATCTTCTTTGAAATCCAAAAAGACCTACAATGGTACGTGAAACGAGGAGGAGCGAATAAAAAGGTACTTGAAACATATGTCCAGACCTGGATTTTACTGATGGCTCCTATCACGCCGCATCTTGCTGAAGAACTCTGGATAACACAAGGGCAGAAACAGTTCGTCTCTAATGAATCTTACCCCTCCTTCAACCCTGAGGGGATCTCTGAGAAAGACGAGGTAGGAGAATACCTCCTTATCAGGGTCATCGACGATGTTAACGAAATCATAAAGGTCACTAAGATCACACCAAAGAAAATCTGTATATATACCGCACCAGCATGGAAACAACAGCTCTTCAGGAAAGCATTAGAGCGCACCGCCCAAAACAATTTCAACGCTGGTCAACTGATTAAGGAAACCATGGCAGACCCCGCCATGAAACCACTAGGCCAACAAATCTCCCAATTCATCGCTAAGATCGCCGCGGAAGTAAAAACAATCAGTGAGAACGACCGTGGGCGATTCATGATTCCACTAGACGAAAAAAAACATCTCTCTGATGCAACATCCTATCTTTCCAAGACCCTCCATTGCCCCGTGGAAATCTACAGCGCTGACGACGCAACTGTGTATGACCCAGCAAAGAAAACACGGTTCGCCACTCCCTTGCGACCCGCGATTTATCTCGAATGAGGCACAAGACCATGACAAAAAAATATGTCAGAATATGCCCGCAATGCCACAGCTCTGATACACAACCTGACCTGTCGGCAGACTCCTATGCGAAAGGACTCCTTAATCAATGGCGATGCAACAACTGTGGGTACACCGGATTGGTTTTCCCGGAATATCGCGTAGAAGACCTGAAAAAACTAAAGGAAAAGAAATAACGGCAGCCACAACGGGTTATTCTCTTTTTCTCCATATGAAAACGATAATCATAATGATGATGACAAGAACAACCACTAGCCCAACGAGCACAAGGGCAAGTTCACTTGGGAATGAGGCGACAGAGACAGAAACCACGTCTGACTCTTCCGCATTGCCCGCATAGTCTACGACGCTGACTTTAATTTGATAATGTCCGTCTCCCTCTGTTGCTTTAAAATGCCATTCAAAAGGAGAGGAATCAAGTGAATCCCCAAATGGAGCCCAGCTGCTCCAGTTAGACGTATCCTTAGAAAAACGATAGTACAAAAAGGCTTCCTTGACGCCACTGCCGTTTCTATCGTTTACTATGCCTGACACAGTAAAGTTATCTGCCCAGGTCCATTCTGTGGTGACATCAGGGATATCGATATTAACGATTGGTGCAACCATGTCTTTTCGAATGATGATTGCTTCGCTAGTACTTGTGGCAAGCAAGGTGTTTCCCAAGGTATCGTTAATCTTGAAATACAGATAATAGACCTCATCTTCGGTCATCATATCCCAATACTCTTGCTTCAAAATCCAGGAATGCCCAATGGCATCGGTGTTGTAGACACTTGCGTTCACACGGGAGGCAATGGTCGTCCAGATGCTGTCGAAATTCGGACGGTATTGAATCGTATCTAAAAGAAAATCATCCCGAAAGATGACCGAGAACTGCGGTCGTTCATTAAACCAGAGGGTGCCCCCAGAGACGCTGGGAAGCAGCGGTGCCTTCCAATCATACACAAACCAGACATCACCTTTTAAAGGGAAGTCCTCGACATTGCTTGCGTTGTCAATAGCAATAGTGCAAAGCTCAAAGTACCCACCATTTTGATTCGGACGGGTCGTGAAGTTAAACTTCCAGGAAGGTAGAGATTTTGGTGAATCTGCAAAAAAGATCCAATCGCCGGAGAAGACATTGTTTTGCGAATACCGATAATACAGCTCCACACGGTCGATACCGCTTGCATCGACATTCAGAGTACCCGTATCATTTGCTTTTGCATTTATGAGAACATAGCTTGAATTGTATTTCTTTTTCATTGTATCGGCTATCACATAGGACGTGGGTTTCTTTATATCCTGCTTAAACGTTACTTTCCGTTCCGCGGTATTACCTGCTAAGTCAGAGATGCTAAAAGACAGACTTTGCAGTTTGGTGATATTTTTAAAAAACGATAACGCTGAGATGTTCATGGTGAGGAGCTGCCATTCCGTTGTTCCATTTTGCCCGGTACATGACGCGGCCACCGTTGTTTTCTTGGTCACATTATCAAGCGTATATTCTAAGCTATACCATGCCGATTTCACACGCAACCCCGTGATATTATCCTTTACTTTTATAGTAAAGACAGGAACAATTTCTTGTAACCACCCTTTTGGATCAGGAGTAAATGAGCTACCGTCAAGGAATGGTTTTTGAGTATCTGCTTTTAAGGTGATGTACCAGTCGAACAGTTTCGGGTTATCTTTGGTAATGTTCTTAGCAGAAAAATCAGCCTGTAAACGAAGCGTTCGACCAAGGGTGTTATCACCACCGGTAAGAACACTGCCATTGGTTAAACTATCCTTTATGACCGTTCCCCCTTCATCAAGCAGCTTAAATTTGATACTGCTTACCGAACTGTTATACCTAGTGTATGCATAAAAAGAATTCCACCAAAGGGACTCAGGCAAGCGGATGGGTATCGAGATGATACGCCCAGTGACTTCTTTGGTAGAGGCAGTAAACTTTCCAAGACTATATAATACACCGTTCTCATCAGCAAAAAAGACCAACCCATTGGACACAACCGGTGATCCTAGGACCGGTGCTGGCTTCCAATCCGGCTTACTGTAATCCCAAAACGTCTCAAACTCCCAGGTAATTCCGCCAGTGGTCGTGTTGACCGCAAACACGTTTCCTTCAGGGGTGCCGATGTACACATGAGAATCCGCATACGCTGGAGACGAACGAAGAACATCACAGGAGAAAAGCGGGATGGAATAGACCTGCGCCGGGGTCCAGCGTGTTGTCCCATTTCCTATATTTATGGCATATACTTTTCCATCAGGAGAAGCAGCGTACAGCACACCATCATATACCGCTGGCGTGGAATCAGCTACATTGTCATAACAGGATGCTAGTTCGCTGAGGGTTGCATTCCATTTCATCGCGCCATCATTAAGATTCATGGCGACGATTCGTGTCGCTGTTTTTCTATTAATCAGCTGTTTGCAGGTTACAAAGACCATATCCTGGTAGATAACAGGGGATGCATGATCAACGGCACCTAGTGCCTTGCCCCAGATTTTTTCTCCAGCATGAGACAACGCTATAATACTCTGATTATCCGTCGAATGACATGCCACGATAATCATATCAGCGGTTACCGCTGGAGTTGCATAACTTGGGGCAGGCAAGGAATACTCCCAGCGTTTCTGTCCGGTCTTAAGATCTATCGCAAGGAATTTGTTATTGGTATATCGATTTTTTTCGTTGAGATACACTCCATTGTCGCCTCCCCATGTGCTGATAAAAATCATATCACCGACAACGACCGGTGACGCATCGTAACAAATCTTCTCAACGTTGGGAGGCTCAGGATACTGCCATTTTAACGTGAGATTATTGGTCTCATATGCATATATACGGTTGTTCGTCCCTCCGCTTGCTTGCTCTCCTGTGGCGACAATGACAAGCTCATCGGTAACCGCAGGGGAGTTTACGATATCATACGGAACTTTTATCGAGGCGATGCTATCCTGTGGGTCTCCCTCCTTTGACCCGCTTGGGAGTATCACGTTGTACTGATACAGTACGCGGCCATTTGAAACGATGTATATCTTCCCATCACCGATAACAGGATTGCGCAATCCTCCACCAACATAGTCCCTGCTGAACCAATAAAGGTTGTTTGTTTTCGCCCCGATACAATCTGATGCTCTAGTGTTCCCCGAGTTAAATCCAAACAACGGCCATTCATCTTGTATCATTGATATCATGATTGTCCCATTTTCCTGGGTGATTCTTGCCTGATCCTCGATGCGATAAAAGGTGTTAAAGGAGTCGTGCCATCGGGTTTTATTTTGCCAGGTGAGTGCCCAACTAAAAATTCGTGGAGATACTGAAGGGGAATCTGTCGAAAGATTTGCCTGAATCTTGAGTTTATTATATTTGCTTCCATACTCATGGTTTGAAAGCATGTTCAGAAACACAGGTGATTCGTTTAATCCACGCCGGTTATACGGTAGCACAGAATCTTCCACGAAATCATATTTCCCAGATTGATTCAGGTATAAAAGGTGATATCGAATATCCGTTCCTGAGGGTTGAGAATCATCCCAACAGAGAGACTCCCAATAAAAACTAGTATATTTAGAAATGTTCTTTGGGTCGATAGCATCTTTTGTCTTTGCGATTGCCGTTTTGTCTCGGATATATCCTTTTGTCGTTTTGGTGAGTAGTCCGATATAATCGGTTGAGAGGGTGCACGGTCGAAACAGAAGAGGAAAGTATGCCACAATACAAATGTCAAGATAGTTATCGGAATCGAAGGCATATTTCGCAGCACCACCAGGGATGGTTAACTTCTCAGAACTGTCCGTCCCATCTGAGCGATACGTTTCTAACAGTTGCCAACCGCCTTTTAAATAGTGACTGGCGTTCCAATAATAAAACTTTATGACAGCGTTTGCATACGTTTTACCGTACCAGGTAACATTGATAGTACTAATGGTCTCTGCGCTGAGGTCTATCTGAAATCGAAAATGATGGACAACATACCTTTGAATGCTGGAGGATGACCGGTTCGCATAGTCATTGTCAACATCTTGGATTTTTATAATATCGTTTCTTCTAAATTCAATCTCACGAAAGAGATGGGATTTCGGCGAAAAAAAATTACCGATAGGGAAAAAGAAAAATGACTGATAGGCGTATGCCTTATGATTACTTTGGTTAAAGTTGTAGGATATATAGCTAATCTCTTGATCAAGGATGATTTCGTTGTTTTTCACAACGCAGTTTGTAAGATTAACACTCCTATTATCCTTAAATGTATCCTCCCATATCCCATCAGCAGGATAGGTGACAAAAGTAGCCTGTGCGCCTGAAACGATGCCCCCTACCCCTACGAAAAAGATAATCAATACCGTACAGAATAACTTTATCGAATGTTTCATTTGCATATGTTATCTCCACATATAGATTTTTTATTATATATATTATTTTTGCTATTGAACTTATCCAGTTGGAGAGAGTAATTTCATATCAGTTATAGTATTATTATGCGAAATATTTATATATTAGTTTTGGAACAATTTTTTGATTGAGTTCATCCCACTTTGTTATCTTCTTCTTCTTTAAAAGGTTTATTCTCACCCATTCTAGAAAACGGCATAGTGTCTTAGGGCAACACTATTTGGATGTCCATCACATTTGTACCTGTCACACCAGTAAGAAGCGCATCTCCTAATTCGTCAAAAAAAACATACGAATTATTTTCTTTAAAAAAACGATCAGGGGTAAGGTGTCTTTTAAGCGCACGAGCAAGCGTTAAACCATCACAAAGAGCACCGGCAGCACGACTATTCCCATCAACGCCATCGGTGGCAAACGAAGCAACAACAATATTGCTTGCTGCAATCTCCTTGACACAGCCAAGAACAAACTCCTGATTCCGGCCTCCAATACCGTCTCCCTGTATCGTCACGGTTGGTTCACCGCCAGAGATAAATGCAGTTTTTCTCGGACTGAGACGGCGTTTAATCTGGATGCTTATGTCTCTGCCAAGAATCCTTGCTTCGCCGGTCATGGATGTCGTCAGAACCTCCCCCTGATACCCAAGTTCTCGTGCCTTGTGTAATGCACCCTGACAGGCACGGTTGTTATTCGCGATGATAAAATTAAAGACCTTATCAAACTCAGAATCACCCTGCTTGGGAGTCTCAGGAAGACCACCTGCGAAGCCCTTCTCGATGATTGTACGAACAACACCGGGAACCTTTCGCCATAGGCTATATCGATACAGGATTTCTTTCGCATCAGAGAATGTCGTTGGATCGGGGGACGTGGGACCGGATGCAATCGACGAAAGAGGATCATTGACCACATCAGAAATAATAAGGGAGAGGACCACTGCGTTTGTCTGTTGAACCAGCTGTCCACCTTTCACCATTGAGAGATGCTTACGGATTGTGTTTATCTCATCAATAGTTGCTCCAGACCGTAACAACAGATCGATGGTGGTTTGAAAATCAGATAATGGGATCCGTGGTTTACAAAACAACGATGACCCGCCCCCGGAGATTACCACAACCACACAGTCGTTCCGGGAACATTGACTTACCAGACGTAGGATCTTTTCTGCACCATTCAGACTTTCTTCATTTGGCAGAGGATGCCCTCCCACCACAACCTCAATTGAATCAGAGCTGATTGTCGCGGAAGAATCGTTGGTTATAATAACGCCCTTTCTAACAGGTACTGCATCACACACTGCTTGTGCCATCCCTGCACTTGCCTTCCCAAAACCCACAAGATATACCTGATCAAATGACGAAAGATCGATTGTTTCCGATGGAAACACCAGCTGTGGACCATCAAACACCTCGTGTACTACACGATACGGGTGAACTGCATTTACCGCCGCAGTTAACATCTCAAGGATGTCTTTTCGTTTTTGCCTAAGGAGCGGGGTGCCTCCATTCAAAACCAATTCATCATGGTTTTTAAACAACATATTTACAAAAAGATTATTTCCCAAAGTCAAGTTGTCGCATGAGATTTCGCCGCATCTTCCGATCACTAGAAAACCCTTTCATCATTCGCTTCGTCATGTTATAATATTTTAATACTTCTTTGACGTCTTTATGTTCCACACCAGCTCCTTTCGCTATCCGTCTGATCCTCGATGCTTGAATAATCTCTGGGTTTTCTCTCTCTTCATTAGTCATTGAATCCATAATAATCCGGAATCGCTTCAATTTATTCTGCGTCTCATCCATGTCAACCTTTTTTAATTTCCCAGACATGCCTCCGGGAAGCATCTCTGCAACCTTTGACAGCGGCCCCATCCCAGAAATCATGTTCATCTGTTCATACATGTCATTGAGGTTGAACTTCCCAGACATAAGTTTCCTTGCAGTTTTTTCTGCATCTTTTCCCTTTAAGCTTTCTTCTGCCCGCTCAAGTAACGATTTGATATCACCCATACCTAAAAGCCGGGAGATGAAACCGGAGGGGTCAAATTTCTCAAAATCAGCGGAATGCTCACCGGTTCCAACAAACACAATTGGGGCGCCAACCTCAGAGGCAGCGCTCAGCGCACCACCACCTTTCGCAGTCCCATCAAGTTTTGTAAGAACAATACCGGTGATGCCGATCGCATCATTAAAAGCCTTCGCCTGTGGACCAGCCTGCTGACCCATCGCTGCATCCATAACCAAAAGCTTCTCATCTGGTTTAATCGCTTTGAAGATATCCTTCATCTCAGATATAAGATCATCCTCAAGCTTATGACGCCCGGAAGTGTCAACAATAATCACATCAGCGGTCCGCTTGAATCGATCAATGCCTTCCTTTATCACCTTCACCGCATTTTTCTGAGTTTTATCCCCATAGAACAGAACCTCGACTTGCTCGGATATCTGTTTTAATTGTTCAAAAGCTGCTGGTCGGTGAACATCACCAGCGATTAGCGCAGGTCGTAGTCCTTTCCTCTTGAAAAACGTGGCAAGTTTACCACAACTCGTGGTTTTCCCCTGTCCATATAACCCGACCATCATGATAATCTGTTTACGGATCGCAAGTTCTCTAGATGCACCAACTATACGAACCAGTTCATCATACACTATATGAATCACATGCTCTCGATTTGTCATCCCCGCAGGTGGTTTTTCCTCAAGTGCACGCTGTTCTATTTTTTTAGAGAGTTCAAGAACAAGTTTGACATTGACGTCTGATTGCAATAACGCTCGTTGGATGTCACGAACGACTTCTTTTACAAGCTGAGCGTCGACGTGGACCGCGTTTGCGATTTTCTTGATTGTGCGTTTCAACGAGTCTCCAAGATTATCAAGAACCATAGGAATCCAGTTTGAGACATAGAACAGGACAGATTAAAAGCTATCGTCATATGGTTTTTTCCAAACATCTTGGACAACTATAAATATAATTACTGATATTGAGCTGCTGAGGATGAAAAGAAATGAACAGTATAAAGAAACTTTTTGGAGTGATACTTGTAAATCTTTTTCTTGTTACCAGCCTTAGTGGATGCATCCAACAACCAGGACCGGGAAGTGGCATCATCCTAATCCCTGCGGTCAGTACCCTTCATTCAGATAATCCAAAGTATATGATGGCATCGTATTACTCATCTGAGGAGATAACAATCAACTCCCAAACACCACAGTACAGGCTTCCGTTAGACCTCAGCTCCATCGTGAATTTTAACAGCATCGATACTGTATTTTCCCTTACAAATCTACAAAAGGAATTATTAAGAAAAAATGGGTTTGTGGTTCGAGAGTTTGGTAACGAGACGGATATGATCAAACCATACAAATATTTAAAAGACCTTGAAATCCCTATTTTCATCACCTCCGATACACTTTTACATATGTACCATATCTTGTTTGATCAGACCTTGAAAGGAATCGAGGAACGGGAGTTTTTTGACGATGTTCTCCATCTTAGTAAAGCACTGTTCGATAAATCAATCCAAGACTACGAAACATTCACAGAACCAAATGTAAAAGAAGCAGCCAGGCGAAACGTTGGCTTCTTTGGCGTCGCGCTTTGTCTGCTGCAGACGCCAACGGACGACTATAATTATTCAGAGGACATTACAACAGTCCCCTTCTCAATTCCCCTTTATGTTCATGAGAATGTGACCGAAGAACTCGCGTTCATCGAAGCACATGAAGGATTTCAGGATAGCTCTCTTTTCCGCTACAGAGAAGATTACTCCCAATACAAACCACGTGGACATTACACCCAATCGGAGAAACTCAAACGATACTTCAAAACCATGATCTGGTATGGACGTATCGCGTTCTTACTGCGAGGCAGTGACATCATTAGAGAAATCGATGCGAACATAGCGACCATCCAAGCATGCCTTATCTCAACTGCGTTGCCATCCTCCCAAACAAATAACATATCACTTGAGAGACTCTGGGAGAGGGTCTATGCTGTTACCTCATTTTTCGTTGGAACCGCTGACGACCTCATCCCGGTTGAGTACCTTGCAAGCATACAAACCGTGTTTGGAATGCAATTTAACGCGTCAGAATTTACCAATGAAACAAAAATGTTACACCTCCTTGGGACGCTTGCACAACTTCGAAGCCCACGTATCTATGGAGGCACCGGCGACGTTGGGATACAGCCGCCATTTACAAAAGAACAACTCTATGAGGTTTTAGAGAAGACAAAAGGGATGCGTTTTATTGGTCAGCGATTCATTCCAGATTCCTATATGTTTCAAAATTTGGTGTTTCCAACAACAGGGCAGTTCACCGGTGTGGGGACGCCCTTTACCTATTATTCAGGAGAACGGATCATGCCGCGAGGTCTTGATATCATGACCATTCTTGGCTCAATCCGGGCACGGGAGATTCTAGATGCAGAGGGTGACACAGCGTACGAATTTTATGATCGACAGATACAAGACCTTCAAGCAAACTTTTCTTCATTAAATGTATCAGAATGGAATCGCAACTTGTACTGGAGCTGGTTATATACGTTAAAACCACTGCTTGAAACCTTTGATACCAGATATCCCTCTTTTATGCAAACCGACGCTTGGAGGGATAAAGAACTGCAGACAGCATTGGCTTCATGGACGGAATTACGCCATGATACCATTCTGTACGCAAAACAATCATACACACCAAGAATCACATCCATTCCTCCTGAAGAAAAACCTATTGTCGGCTACGTCGAACCGGTGCCTGAGTTCTACCAACGAATCCTTGCGTTAACAATGATGACACGAACAGGTTTAACGGATCTTCAAGTGTTAAACGAAACAGAACTACATCGTCTCAATAACCTTGAAACCATCCTCAAACGACTGCTCAGCATATCAAAAATCGAGCTTGAGGGAAACGAACTAAACCAGAGTGATTATGAGTTCATTTGTAACTTTGGCGAACGACTTGATGCTAGTATCACTGCGGTAAACAACCAAGGCAAAGAAACCACCATTATTGCTGATGTTCATACAGACACAAACACAGGTCTTGTGCTGGAAGAAGGCGTAGGCTATGTGAATCTTATACTTGTTGCATATAAATGTCCTGATGGTCGAATCATTGCCGGGGCAGGTCCTGTATTTAGCTACTATGAATTCAAACGACCAATGTCGGACCGCTTAACAGATGAAGAATGGAAAGAAATACTGGAGAAGGAGCAACAACCAAACCCTCCGATATGGACAAGTAGCTTTGTTACAGAATAGAATACTATAGATATGTTTCCAAAGCAGGTATTAACCTGCGTAAATCTTTTTCTTTTATCACAATATCCGCACAGTGTTCCACACAAGTATCTTCTGGGTTAAATGCAATACCAAGCCCGCATGCCTCAAGCATAGGGATATCAAAACAGGAATTCCCTACTGCAGCACAGGCTTCTAAAGGGACATGAAGTTCCTCTGCAAGTGCCTTGACATTTTTGTCCTTATTCGTAAGCTCAACATGAAGAACTCCTCCACCAGTCAATCGTCCATCTACACCGACGGTCACCTCGTTGGCAAACACATACTCAATCCCAAGGTCACGAGCAACTCTATCAGCGAGCAAATTAATACCTGCACTGACAATAGCGATATAAATATGACGGTGGTTCAGAAACGAGATACACTCTTTTGTCCCTTTAATGAATGGAATGGTACTCATGATTGTTTCAAGAGTGGTTTTCTCTATATGTTGATCGTTTTTTTTCCACAGAGAAACATCCCGTCTGATGAATTCCAGATAATCAATGTCGCCTCGAAGATATGGAATGATAGAACGTTCATTCGTGGTTCCGAAATATTCATGAATATACCGCCAGGAGCTGACTGTGTCAAGAAGGACACCGTCCATATCAAAAAAAACAAGGGAGATCTTCTTTGTCTTTTTTTTCCTGTTCGTAGCTGTTAATTTGTTGTTTCGGTAACACGGATACGTACAAATCGATTTCATTTGAGTCGAACCAACGAACAACATATATAAATACATTTACTCCTGATACTATATGAGAACAACTCGCTGATGCGTATTAACAATCCTATCGTTTTCGTTAAATCATTTGATAGTACTATTTGATAGTACTGTTAGTAGATTTCACCAGACCAACCATGCATCGCAGTAGTTCTATAGGCGAAAACAATCATGTTTCACGGCCTTTCTAAGTAAACATTTATTAATACTGACAGATACTAGATGTATGGGAAACATATGAAGAAAAGGAACAAGAATCATAGAAAAAAATCGTTAATCATATTCCTTATAGGAATTATGCTTATCTTTACTCCCGCACTGATGATGCAGATAATACAAGCGCAGGGGAGGCAAATCAATGATTCACGCATTGCTTCTTTTCATTCCAGTGGCTCATCCATCTATGATTTACTAGTAATAGCCCCTAAAAAATATGCTGATGCGTTGCACCCGTTAATAATTCATAAAAACCAGGTGGGTGTTCGAACACACCTTGTAACGTTAGATGACGTGTATCATCAGATGTTCTGGCAAGGGCGAGACAATCAAGAGAAAATTAAATATTTTATAAAAATCGCAAAGGAAGAATGGGGGATTACCTATGTCCTGCTTGTCGGTGATTTTCGAACCATTCCTGTTCGGTATGTTTACAACGCTGATAATAACACCGGCTGGGATGAGCCTTGTTTTATTTCCGAGTTATACTATGCTGATCTGTACGATAAAAATCATAACTTCTCCAGCTGGGATACAGATAATAATGGTGTGTATGGAGAATGGTATGGAACGGTTGCAAAAGACCCTGATATCGATCTGTATCCTGATGTGTATGTTGGACGACTTGCCTGCATCAACGAAGCCGAGGTACGGGTGATGGTTCAGAAGATCATCACTTACGAGACAACCGCGTATGAACAAAAATGGTTCTACCGATTTGTTGTCGTCGCCGGCGATACGTACCCTGAATCAGAGAACCCAAACTGGACTGGTTACGAAGGAGAAATCAATACATTAGATGCTATAAAGAACATGTCAGGATTCGAGCCAGTAACGCTATGGACATCAGACGGGTCGTTTTCCGGACAAAAAGATGTCATCCGTGCAATCAATAAAGGATGCGGGTTTTTATTATTTGAAGGGCACGCAAATGCGTTTACGTGGAGCACGCATCCTCCAAATGACGCTAGCACATGGATTACCGGTCTGAATACCGTAACAATGAATCTGCTGAGAAATAAAGAGATGCTTCCCATATGTGTCGTTGGAGGCTGTCACAACAATGAATTCGATGTCACCCCCTGGAACATTATCAAGGGTCTCAAAGAAGAAGGGCTTCGATATTTTTCCAGTAGGACAGTACCATTTGGATCATTTTGGAAGTACACCTGGATTCGGGAATGCTGGGGATGGAAACTTACTCGAATAAGCAACGGAGGATCGATTGCGACAATTGGATGTACTGGGCTTGGGATGTCAAAAGAGGATAAAGAATCATTTAGTGGGGCAGGGGATTATCTTGAGCCAACCTTTTTCCGTGAATACGGGGTTAATGGTACGACAGTACTAGGAAAAGTATGGGGCAACACTATCTCTGATTATCTACGGCACTATCCAATCGATTGGATGACACCAGCAGCAAAGGATTCTGCTATTGATGCAAAAACCGTTCAACAATGGGCGTTGTTTGGGGACCCCAGTCTGAAGATTGGTGGGTATTCACCGTCAGAGCTGAATGCTTCGTGAAACTAAACATTTATTAAGACATCAATATAGTAATAGTAATAAGATGGAGTATTTATGAGACAGACGATTACGAAAAGAGGTGTCATAGCGAGTATCTTGTTTCTTTTTGTTGGACTGACGATTCAACCAATAATCATTGGGATAACAAGCGATGTGGGATACACGCAGTCTTTGGAAAAAAACCACCAGGCAGATGGGGATTCCTACACGTTACTAATCATCACACCAGATATGTTCAATAACGAGTTAGCGCCACTGGTCACCCATAAAAAAACAATGGGTCTGAATACAAAACTTGTCACTCTTCAAGAGGTATACGACCAGATGTACTGGCAAGGGCGTGATAAAGCAGAGAAAGTAAAATATTTTATAAAAAATGCAATCGAACAATGGGGAATACGGTATGTTCTCCTCGTTGGCGGGAGAAGTAGCCAGTTTCGGCCGACATGGTTCTGTCCTGTTCGATACGTAAGGTTGGTTGACGACTGGGAAGCCGAGTATTTAAGTGACTTATATTTCGCTGATATCTATGACACACAGGGAAATTTTTCAAGTTGGGATAGCGATAATGACGGCATCTACGGGGAATGGTACATGCACGAACCCGCGCAAGATAGTCACATTGACCTAATCCCTGATGTCGCTGTTGGTCGTCTTCCCTGCCGAAGCACACGGGAAGTACGCATCATGGTTCGAAAAATTATCACCTACGAGACGACCGTGTTTAACAAACCATGGTTCACCACCATGCTTGTTGCTGCAGGCGACACCTACCCAGAGTGGCAGAATGCAAATTGGACTGGGTATGAAGGGGAACACTACGGGGATCGTGCCATAGAAAACATGAGCGGATTTTCAGCGACCCGGCTGTATACATCAGATGGGACGTTTGCCAATAAAAAAGATGTGATACGAGAATTTGGCAAAGGATGCGGTTTTGTGTATCTCGTTGGTCATGGGAGCCCGAAACAATGGGGGAACAATGCACCAAATGGTACAGGGTTTATCCAGGGGCCAAACAGTAATGACATGTGGCGTTTTCGAAATAAAGACATGTTGCCGGTCTGTGTTGTCAGCGGCTGTCATAACAGTCAGTTCGATGTCTGTCTCCGACGCCTGTTTAACGCATCAACTCGATGGAAGCAAGAATATGTCCCAGAATGTTGGAGTGAACGAATCATTAGAGAGCCGACCGGTGGCGCCATTGCATCGCTTGGATGCACTGCACTAGGCTATACGAAAGAAGACAAGACCTCGTTTACTGGTGGCATCAATGAGCTTGAGGTGGCATTTTTCCATGCGTATGGTCAGCAGGCGGTTCGTGTTCTCGGCGATACCTGGAGTGCTGCCGTAACATGGTATGCAACGTCCTATCCAGTTGATTGGAACTCACCGGGTTTAGGCGATTCGTGGATCGACACAAAGGTTATTCAATCCTGGGCATTGTTTGGAGACCCTAGCCTTAAAATCGGTGGATATCCCACGTAACCCATCCTGTTCTCCTCCTAGAGACAAGGAATAGTTTTAAAAAGGGTGCTCTCCTTACCTTCTGCCATGTCCTTACCATTAGACGTCTTAGAAAAAGCAGTGAACCAAAAACTCCTCCTTCTCCTAAAAGATGGACGACATATCGAAGGTAAGCTGTTAGGATATGACGAATACATGAACCTTGTGCTTGATGAAGTGGAAGAATCCAAGGATGAAACCAAGCGTCGACTCGGGAGAATCATCCTGCGTGGAAGTAACGTTGTCAGTATTTCCTTCATTTAATCGAAAAGCATATATAGGGGTTATTACTATTTATTACATGGAAGGAATTGGGCTGGTAGTTGTTATTTTGTTAGAGTGCATCCCATCCCCTCCTAGTGAGGCCAGCCGTCCTTCCCTTTTATTCTCCTTTTAACAAAGTTTTTGTATATCATATTACTTGTGTACACACGAGACTATGAGCCGACATGTGAAGGTCTACCGAGGCAACACTCTTCGATGCAAAGGATGGAAACAAGAAGCAATTCTTCGAATGTTAGAAAACAATCTTGAAAACGCAGAGATACCGGAGAAACTGATAATCTACGGTGGCACAGGAAAAGCAGCACGTAACTGGAAATGTTTTGATGCAATCGTCGAATCCCTAAAAAAACTCAAAAACGATGAAACATTGCTCATCCAATCAGGAAAACCTGTCGCAGTATTTCAAACATGGACAACAGCCCCACGCGTACTCATCGCAAACTCAAATCTTGTGCCCCAATGGAGCACCTGGGAGTATTTCAGAGAACTCGAAGAACAGGGACTAACTATGTATGGACAGATGACCGCAGGGTCCTGGTGTTACATCGGCACCCAAGGAATCATCCAAGGAACATACGAAACGTTTGCCGCATGTGCACGAAAGCATTTCAAAAGTAACCTAAAAGCAAAAATCGTTCTTACAGGTGGTCTTGGTGGTATGGGCGGAGCACAACCACTCGCTGTGACCATGAACCATGGCGTGTGTCTTGCTGTAGAATGTGATGAAAAACGTATTGACCGACGGATTAAAGCAGGATTCTGCGATAAGAAGACAACAGATATTAATGAGGCAGTCGAGCTTGTGACACAAGCCAGAGATGCGCAAACAACCCTGTCAGTTGGGGTACTTGGGAATTGCGCAGGGATCCTCCCAATGCTTGTGAAAAAAGGATTCAAGCCAGATGTCGTTACCGATCAGACCTCAGCGCACGATGAATTAAACGGATATGTCCCTGCTCCATACTACGGAGATTCTCTAAAAGAAGCAATTGCATTACGGAAAAAGAATCCAAAGAAATATATTCAGCAATCCATGGAAAGCATCAAGCAGCATTGCACAGCGCTGCTTGAGTTTCAGAAAAAAGGATCAATAGTGTTTGATTATGGAAACAACCTTCGAGGACAGGCGTTAAAAGCGGGGGTACAGAACGCGTTTGATTATCCAGGGTTTGTTCCTGCATACATTCGACCGATGTTCTGCATCGGTCGCGGACCATTCCGTTGGCTTGCACTCACCGGCAATCCAGAAGACATCCAAAAAACAGACAAAGCGGCGCTGAAAATATTTCCAAAAGACACAGTCCTGACAAACTGGATAACCCTCGCAGAGAAACATCTCCCCTGGGAAGGCTTACCCGCCCGTGTCTGTTGGCTTGGGTACGGAGAGCGAAGAAAATTCGCCCTTGTCATCAACAAGATGGTTCGTGAAAAGGAAATCGGACCGATAGCGATCACACGGGATCATCTTGACAGCGGCAGCGTTGCCTCACCGTACCGAGAGACGGAATCAATGCGTGACAAAAGCGACGCAATCGCAGATTGGCCGCTGCTCAATGCACTGCTAAACTGTGCTGCCGGGGCAGATAGCGTTCATATCCACAACGGCGGTGGCGTCGGCATAGGACTGTCCACGCATGCAGGAATGGTCGTCGTCTGTGATGGGACGACAGAGACGGATGAACGCATCAAACGAGTTTTTACCACAGACCCTGGATTGGGTGTCGCACGGCACGCGGATGCAGGGTATCAAGAGGCGCTTACCTGTGTCAAGAACTCTGATATCCGCATCCCCCTGATAAAAAAAGGAGACCTCCTAGGTTAAGACATCGTCCCTAGTCACTCTAAACTACCCACGACTGCTTCTACTTCATGTAAGATTTCACAGGATTTTACCAGATCTTTCATCTTTGTATGATCAGGATAGAGTGGTCGATCCTCATCTAAGAACCGCACATATCTCCGAATTACCTCTTTTGCTTTAGTAACTCCTTTTCCACACGTGTACTGCCGGAAATCCAACGCCTGGGCAGCCGCCATGAACTCAATCCCAAGGATGCCATATGCATTGTCAAGAATCTGGAAGTTTTTTATGGCGGTATTCATTCCCATAGACACGAAATCCTCCTGATCAGCCGCAGCAGGGATTGACTGAACAGATGCTGGTGCGGAGAGGATGCGTTGTTCCACGATAAGGGAATCGGCTGTGTACTGACTGAGCATCAGCCCAGAGAACATCCCCGCACCTTTTGTTAAAAACGCAGGAAGCCCGACGTTCAACGCAGGGTTGTTCAATCTGTTCATCCGTCGTTCAGACATCACCGAGACCATGGTGATTGCGGCACCAGCCATATCCATTGGTAACGAAACAGGGCTGCCTTGAAAGTTCGCACCGGAAAGCTGCAGGTTCTCATCGGGGAAGAAAATCGGGTTATCTCCCACACCGTTCAGCTCGATTTCAACCTGTGACTGGGCGTATGAAAGCGCATCATGGGCAGCACCAATTACCTGAGGGGTGGATCGCATTGAATACGCGTCCTGAATCTTACATTTCATCTTACCTTCAATAAGATCCCCTCCGTTAATCAGCTTCTGGATTGCCTGTGCACTCCGAACAGCACCAGGGAACCCGCGAGCGTGATGGATTTTCACATTGTAGGGCTTCATGTTCGCTTTTAACGCCTCCAATGACATTGCTGCTGCAATCTCCGCCTGCTTTAGCCAATTATCCGCATCATACAAGAAGAGAGCGCTCATCGCAGTCAGCAGATTCGAACCGTTAATAATGGCAAGACCGTCACGTGCTTGAAGACCAGGGATAGGGATACCGGCTTTCCTTAGAGCAGCTCTCCCATCAAAAAGCGTCCCCTGATAATATGCTTTTCCCTCACCCATCATAAGAAGCGCTATCTGGGCCATCGGAGCGAGATCACCACATGCTCCAACCGACCCTTTCTGGCAGACATATGGGGTGACACCTTTGTTTAACATTTCGACAAGCGTTTGCGTTATCTCCGGACGACACCCGGAGTTCCCGTGCGCATGGACATTTACTCGGGCCACCATCGCCCCACGGACATAGTCGATTGGTGCAGGGTCCCCAATCCCAGCAGCATGATTATAGATAAGATACTTCTGGAAATCTCTCAGTTGAGCATCATTAAGAACGACTTCAGAGAACTCACCGATGCCGGTATTTACTCCGTACATGATTTCATGCGCATTGATTTTGTTCTCAAGCATCGCTCGACATGCTTTAATCCGTGCAAGAGCATCAGGATGAAGTGAAACGCTTTCGTTGTGCCGTGCAACTTTTACGAGTTTTTCTATGTTTAACCCAGTTCCAGTGATTACGACAGTCATACAGATGACCTTCTTTTCTGTTAAAAGATGATAGGGGTATAAAATAAGTAGGTATTAAGGTTCTTGCTACGTCTCCCTATAAACCATGAACATAACTGAGGAAAAACATTATGGGGTGATGACGATATTACGGACAAAGGGACCAATCAGAAAACCTGTCGCACGCTTGGTGACATTCTCAGCGTTGGATGAGGTGGCGGTGACGCTAATACGAATAGGCCCAAATCTAAATGGTATCACTTTCACCTGTAGCCTCTCCTCTATGTTAAGAGATTCTGTTTGGCTCGTAGATGAAATGTTAATAAATCCAAACACCCCTCCAGCGACAAGCAGTGTCGCATGGACATCATATGCGTCTACATCACCGATGTTAGAGACCTGTGCCGTCACCCCAAGTCCACCAAGGATGCTGCCAATCGAAAGAACTGGCCGGGGCTCGAGTGCCAACTCAGCAAGCGTTGCAAGAATCAACCGGGAGAATCGAGTTGAATAATTAATATTCATATTCTCAATCGTGTCATTAGCGGAGTGATAATAATCATTGAAATTAAACTCATGATAAAATACTGCATCATACCCATATTGCCAGAAAGAATAATGATCACTCCCCCAGGATTCTCCCATTGGAGTTAGTTGTATATCAATGAAATCAGCATAAAGCTGACTTATCACCTGGGTGTATGTAACTATCCATTTGGAGGGGTCGTTTGAAAAGATTTTTCCTCGTATGCCATCTGGATCCGTCGGTGCAAACCCAATCATATCCGCGTTCAGAACCGCGATAATAGAATCATTGTTGTTGTATGCGTCTTGCGCATAATAATGACTCCCAATCAATCCTTGTTCTTCCCCTGAGAAACACACGAATCGAACGGTATGATAAAATTCGTAATTCCGCATGATCTCTGCTGCTGCAAGCACTGCTGCGACGCCGGAGCCGTCATCATCTGCTCCAGGTCCCGCTGCGACTGAATCATAATGGGCACAGATAATAAAGATATTCGTTGAATTTGACCCATATAATGTTGCCTCAATATTACTCCCTGACACAGTACTGCTGGTATAGTTATGATAGCGGACGGCCAACCCCATCTCATCGAACGTCTCATACAGATACCGCCCTGCTTGCTCACAGGCCGCGGTCCCTGATAGACGGGGGCCAAAAGCGGTAATATTCTCCAAATACCCTCGGACGAGCGGTTCGTCTAACTGTTCTAACAATTCAACGACATCGACACTTTTGGTCATTGGGATGACGGGTTGAAAAGAACATGAACGGAATGGAACCTGAACATCAACGATATCTTCCCTATTCTCAACATACGCAGGTTTATGAAGAGGGTCATCCGAACCATCACCAGGTATGTCTGCAAGGACATGCCCGGGTATAATTAAAAAACAAGTGAGAATACCAACAACAAGAACGTTCCACCCTCTATGCTTTCTATACTTCAGAGTCTTCATAATATCCCCAATATTTCTAATTTCCACTACATCTCTATATTTTACTCTACTATATATATACTTTTGTACAACCAAGGTACAACCGGGCAAGCCCGTAAAAGACAAGGCGTTTAAAAGGAAAAAAGGAAGAGATTTTTAGGTTAACGGACCATGCGTCCAAAGGTCCTCCCGGATCGACCGCCCTGTTTTCTTCTCCCATTCCTTAATTGGAATGGAATGTTTCTCACGGATCTTGTCACCATACCCAAGACCGTTATATGAGCAAAACGGGATTATTCCTTCCTCGGTGGTATAATGGATGCAGCACCGTTCGAGTCGATGCAGATTGAGGTTAAAAGTATCCATAAACCACATAGACCCAACAAACAGGCTTTTATAATGGAATCCCCGTAAGGAATCATAACTCCCGCCGACCGCGGCATCAATCAATATCTTTTTTAAATCAAAATCCTTTGGTGCTTTTTCCTTATCAACGAACCGATCAACGTTCTTGAGGAATGACGCAGCAACCCGAACCTTTTTCAAGGGACCTTTCACTTTAGATTGTTCGGTGATAAACGTCATAAACGCATCAACATCGATAAACCGGGTTATTGGAAGTGGTTTGCCATCCTCTAGGAAGATGTAGGTAGCCCCGCCACATCCAGGGTGCGCAGTAAACTCCACCTGTTTTTCACCTTTTAACGACTCGATTAACTCCGAGATAGGGTACACAAACGGAACAGGATAGAAATCATCACGAGAGATCTGACCGTTAAATTCTTTCTCGATTATCTCCATCATACGGACATAGTCAACACGTTGTTTCTCCCGTCGTTCATCTTTGATTTTTGTGATCCTCCCACAGAATGAAATAGGCTGGAAATTCACCCCTCTGATGATGTCGATGTTATCAAGAGCAAATTGGATGATCTTGCCGGTCTCATGAAGATTCTTATCACCGATAATGACCGGAACAAGAACAGCACGCAACTGTACTTCTCTGAAGTTTTCTATCGTCTGATATAATTGATCAATCCAGGGATTCGTCTCTTTTGTCACACCATCAAAACTCATGTAGACGGTGTTGACCTTTGCATCCTTTAGCTTCTTACAATACTCCACACTTTCTGCAAGTTTAATTCCATTGGAATTGAGCTGAATATGAGAAAAACCAGTGTCTCGAGCCATCTGAATGATCTCAAAGAGGTCTTCACGAATCGTTGGTTCACCACCGGTTATCTGGATTGCTTTCGAACCCATAGGTCGTTCGTTACGAGCCTGTTGCAACATCTGTTGAATCTCATCTAACGATGGTTCGTAGACATACCCTGATGCCCCTGCGTTCATAAAACAGTACCCGCACCGTAGGTTACATCGATTTGTGACCAACAAATTCGCTAAAACACTCTGTGAACGATGCGCCGGATATAACATCGGATCGCCAAACAATGACGTCTTCACATCAGGAATCGGATCCCCATGTTTCTCATACTTCATCCAACGTTCATATAACGCAACATCGCCGAAGTAAATATCCTTAAAATCACCATGCTCGTCGCATGTTTTCTCAATCCAGACTTTTCCATCGTCCTCAATAATCTGTGCGTCAATTTTATGAATTTTTCCTTCTTGGAAACAAGCAGGGCATACCGAGGATGTTTTCTCTAATTCCTTCATGTCTGTCAACCATCTCCAGAATCTAAAAGGACTATATGTCTTTTTCTTTATAGATTTAACTATCCAATGACCCAAGGGGTTATGCATAAAGGGATGGGATGGGCAGGCCAAGGGATAAAAGATGGTGTTCGGCCTGCACCATTTCAGTGTTCGAACATCCACAAGAGCACTTCTTCTATAAAAAGATACGCTGTCATAATACCATTATGCCATAATGACAGAACAACCATCACCTCCAAGAAAATCATTTGTCTTTATAAAGCCCTGACGTATACCCTCTGATGATGATTCATGGTGATTGTTGCACCTTCGATTCTTTCTGCTGATTTCACCAGACTTTATGATGAGATTAAGGCAGTTACCGATGCCGGAGCGGAGTGGCTGCACATTGATGTGATGGACGGTCATTTTGTCCCAAATATCACCATAGGACCTGTTGTCGTAGAGAACATACGGAAAAAAACGTCGCTATTTCTTGATTGTCATCTCATGATAGAACACCCTGAAAAATACATTGACGCCTTTATCAAGGCAGGTGCTGATTTAATCACGATACACTCAGAGAGCATCCCAAAGCCCCTTATCGTGATTAGACAAATCAAAGAATCAGGTGCTAAAGCAGGCATTTCGATAAACCCTGAGACACCATTTGAAAAAATCCGACATCTCATCCCAGAGGTTGATTTGGTGTTGATTATGTCCGTTCATCCAGGGTTTTCAGGTCAAAAGTTCATTGATGATGTCATCCCAAAACTTAAGCAAGCAAGCGAGGCTATCAAAAAGACAAAAAAACAGATTTACCTCCAAATCGATGGAGGAATCAACGATCAGAATGCTGGACTTGTAAAAAGCAACGGGGCAAACGTGTTGGTCGCTGCGAGTTTTATCTTCAAAAATAAGGATTATCGTACGGCAATCAACCAGTTAAAGGAAGCGTAATTTATTTCGAAATACCTGAAACTAAATCCCGAAGCACCGCTTCTTTATCCTTTGCCTTTACAACACCACTTGCCAGAAGCACTCCATCTGCGCCTAGTTCAATTGCTTTTGCCACGTCTTTACCGTTCTTTACTCCAGCACCGCAGAGGATCTTCACAGTTGTATTGATGCTTCTTACTGCTTTTACGGTTGTACTTACTATCCCAGGATCGGCAGTGGTAACAGAGATATCACCGCCAATAAGTTCAGGAGGCTCCACTGCAATCATTGATGGAGAGAAGGTTGAAACGGCTTGAGAGGTCGCGACATTATTTGTACAAACTAGACTGTCAAGTCCAAGGTCTTTTGTTCGGGTGATACACGTATCAATATCAGCTAGGATAAGACGATGTTCACTATGATTGATAAGCGTGCCAACAGCACCTGCAGATTTCACTGCTTCAGGTAACGTCCATCCCGTACTACTCCCCGGTTTTATAGGATCGACATGCTGCGCATAGATGGGGATTGTTGTCTCTTGCGCACATCGTGCGATATCACACGCCTGCACTGCTATTGCACAACCAACAGCGGTTTCTTGTGAAATTTTTTCCATAAGTCGGGCGATTTCAACGGCATGTACACCTGTTGCCTCTACGTAGGTTTTCACGTTTAACACAATAGCTGGAGTCTTTAACATAGATACTATCTCACCTACTTCTCTGATAAGAGTAATAAGAAAGGGAAATAAATAAACTTTCTTATGTAATCACACAGAATATTATTTCGTGACAACAATGGTAAGAACATCCTGGTCTTTTAAAACATGTTCAAGGCCGACCTTCTGACCAGAATGCTTAGCCGAAGGACCCCATACAGAGGCATACCGAAAATTCCTATAGAAATCACGATGGATATGACGACACGCATCGGCAACAGTTTGGCCTTCCCGCAAAATCATCGGTTGAACATAATCAGCTTTCTTGCCCACTGGCTTCATATAGATACGAATGAGCCGGAGATGCAAAAAAATCTGTTCTTTTAAATGATCCAAGTTCTCCTTATTTTTCGCAGAGATTCCAACCACATCCCATCGTTTTTGATGCAATCTATTGACCGCGGTTTGTAACACATCGGGGGAGACAAGGTCAGTTTTGTTAATCGCCACAAGCGCGGAAATATACACACGATTTTGAGCAAACGCGTCAATAAGCTGATCTTCGGTAATATCCTCCCGCAACGTAATATCCGCATTAATGACAAACTCAGATGCAATGGATTTAATAACAAGCTCATTGAGATGAGTCAAGGGTACCGTAGTATTAACGGTAATCCCACCATATGCCTTTTTACTGATGACGACATCTGGTTTCTTCTGATTTAACCGTACTCCTGCACTATGCAACTCCTGTTCAATTAAGTCAAGCTGTCCAAGATTAAACGCATCAATCATCAAAAGAAGGAGATCAACGCTTCGTACAGCAGAGATCACCTCTCTCCCTCGCCCTCGTCCTTTAGACGCTCCAACAATAAGACCGGGTAAATCAAGGAGTTGTATCTCTGCTCCTTTGTATTTCATCATCCCTGGAATCGTCTCTAAGGTGGTGAAATCATAATCACCGACTTTGCTTTCCGCAGCTGTGAGTTGATTTAATAACGTACTCTTCCCAACACTAGGAAACCCGGCAATACCAACAGTCACATCCCCGGTTTTCTTCACAGAAAAGCCTTTTGCTTTTCCACCTGCTGCGCTTTTTCGTTTCTCACTTAGTTCCCGTAAGCGTGCTATCTTCGCCTTCAGCTTTCCGATATGATGCTCTGTCGCTTTATTTTTCTGAGTTTTGAAAATCTCATCTTCTATTGCTTTAATCTGCTGCTCAATTGAGGTATCCATGGATGTACCGACTCCGAATGCAGAGGAAGCTTATAAAAAACTCGTATGAAAAAAAGACCTATCCACAGACGATTTCTGTCCCTGTTTTCCCATTGAGCGCCTCCCAACCTTGTTCTATATTTGAGATGACGACCCGTTCTCCCCCGAATTCTAAGAAACGGAGAGCAGCAAGGATCTTAGGTCCCATGTTCCCTGGGGGGAACTCGCCAGACAGATAATACTCCTTTAATTCCTTGTACGTCACTTTCCCAAGGGGAGTTTGTTTGGGGGTATTATACCCAAGATAGACCGTTTCAACGTCCGTAAGAATCAATAACACCTGCGCACCAACCGCCTCAGCGAGTCGTTCCGCAGCCAAATCTTTATCAACCACTGCCTCCAACCCATCCAAGCCCCAGCCTTCCTTTTCAATCACAGGCATGCCTCCACCACCTGAGGCGATAACGATGATATCATCATCCAACATCTTTCGTATGATATCCCCTTCCACGATTCGCAAGGGGTCTGGGGATGGGACAACCATCCTCCATCCGCGAGGTAAACGAGTCATTTGATAGCCTTGTTTCAACATGGTAAACGCCTCATCCTCACAGTAATATGGCCCGATCGGTTTGGTTGGATTTGTAAGAGAAGGATCTTTTGGGTCAACAATCACTTGTGTGATAAGCGCAATGACTGCCTTATCAATTTGTTCTCGTTTTAATGCATTCAAGAGACATTGTTGGATCATATATCCTATTAGTCCCTCACTTTCAGCAACACAGATCCCAAGCGGCATTTCAGGGGTGATGTCTTTTGCCTTTTGGTTCTGAAGCACAAGAGCACCTACTTGTGGGCCATTCCCATGGGTGATGACAACATCCCATCCTTCTTTGACCATTCGAACAATTGACCGGCAGCTTTCCCGAGTGTTTGCAAACTGTTCATAAATCGTCCCCTTCTGCCCTTTTTTTATTAGTGCATTTCCACCAAGAGCAATAACTGCCCGTTTCGTCATGATAGGGTGCTTGGAATGGATTCTTAATATAAAAATCAGATGGTGCAAGGAGCTATATATACCAAACAAATTTCTGATTACAACGCTATGTTCGAAACTGATAGACAACGGTTGGTCGCACATCTGATTGATCAAGGGTATATCAAAACCGATGAGGTAAAACAAGGGTTTCTTGCCATTCCAAGAGAAGAATTTATTCCTCGCTCCCTGAGAGGCTATTCATATGTAGACACCCCGCTAGATATCGGGAATGGCCAAACCATCTCGGCGCCGCATATGGTGGCGATTATGTGCGAAGCATTAGACATTAAAAAAGGTCAGAAAATCTTGGAAATCGGAACAGGTTCAGGGTATCATGCTGCGATTGTTGCCCAGCTTGTTGGACAGACAGGGGAGGTCTATACGATAGAGCGATTTGAATCATTAGCAAACACAGCAAAAGAAACCCTTGAAAAGATTGGATGTACAAATGTCATCGTGGAGGTCGGTGACGGTTCGTGTGGGCTACCTAAACATCAACCATATGATCGCATCTATGTCACCTGTGCTGCACCCGATGTACCTCAGCCATTACTAAACCAGCTTCACGACCCTGGAAAATTGCTGCTTCCCATAGGAACCATGTATTGTGAACTCACCCTCCTTGAAAAAGCAAAAGGATCTACAGCGGTCCATCATCTCGGCGGCTGTGTGTTTGTCCCACTCGTTGGTAAACACGGGCATTAAATCAGAGTTTGTACCCGATATCACGTAAGAATTTCTTTCTCCATGAAATCTCACCAGCATCCTCTATTCCTTTTGGGATAAACCCATCAATGACCCCGACGATGCCACGACCTCGTTCAGCGCCTTGTGTTGACTCTGCAACAATAACCTTCGTTGGATTCGCGGTAGCGCAGAAAATCAAACAAACCTCTGGAATGGTCTTGATGCGGGGTAACACATTAAGCGGGTAGCAATCCTTCATAAACACGATAAACGTATGACCCGCCCCAATATTCAGCGCGTTTTTCTCTGCAAGACTCTTTAGCATGCTATCGTTTCCTTCACTACGAATTTTACATGCACCACTTGCCTCGCAAAAGGCAATACCAAATCTGCCGTTAGGGACACTGGTTTTCATTGTCTCGTACAAGTCTTCAACAGACTTGATGAAATGAGTTTGTCCTAAGATGAAATTGATATCGTCACTCTTCTCTATCTCCACGACTTTGAATTCTATATCATCCATAAATAACTCCCCTGAATTCCAAAAAAATGAATAGAACCATAGTATTTAAGCCTATGACAAAATCAATTCGTATCAGACCGTTACTCCTTATACGGCATTGTTATTTTCATAGAGGAGGGGACGACGCAAGACTACCATGGGATCTTTTGTTGTCTCTATGTCCTATAGGGAAACCAGCAGCGCATCTTGATAGAGAAAAGAATCCTCCTCAGCGCAGTAGGAGAGCCCACGTAATTCTTCCATAAACGCGTAGGTATGCCTAGGTTCCCTTACTTATTTTTTCTAAACGATGCGTCAGAGTGTTAGGTTTTCTATGTTAAACCCAACAGCTGTTTGAGGATTACGAACTTCCACTCGTAATATATGACATACTGTCGTGTCGCTATGTCGATTAACCGACCGTTTTCATCATATGCATAGGCCATTGTCTCATACAAGCCATCGTTTAAAAGGAAGTATCCCTGGAAGAAATTACCAGAGATGTTATTCGAGGTCGCATTCCATTGCTGGTTTTCCATAAACCGGTTCTTCATTTGGAATATCACGGTCTGTACTGCATCTGAACCGTCCGCATCAACAGTCATTCCTCCACCGCCAGCGCTAATGATAAGAGACATCCCTAACAAATCAAGTGAATAGATATAGCCATATGTTTTATCAAAGGTTAGGAAGCGTAAGTAAAGATATCCAGGTTTACAGTTCGACAACTGAATTTGCGACGCAATCGTCACATTATAGCTTGAAGACCAGCCGCTTTGCCTTCCATCTAAATCTTTTGCTCGTACGGTGATCTCATAGGTCCCGTTATGCTCCCATTGGTACGCCGTTGTTACTTGCTCGCCAAACCCATAGGGTCCAAGCCATTCGCTTTGGTTGCCATCGCCCCAGTCCCATTGATAGTACACCTGATCTGCTTCTGGATCAGGAGCGACTGTAACGAACTCCAGGGAAATATTTCGTCCGGCTGTCGGAACGCCATCAAGAACCTTTGGTGTCAATGGTGGTTGATTTACTGCTGTGATAAAACTCCATATCGGACCTTCGGTGAATTCCTGCTGGTTGTTGAAAGAAACAATTTGCCAATAGTACGTAGTATTTAACAGCAGACGATCTGGTTCAAACATTGGTTCTGATTGTTTTTCCGCAACAAGAGGTGGCGGGTTTTCTGTTCCAAAATAGACATCAAAGGTAAGATTTGCTTCGTTCGGTATCCATTCCAAATCAATAAAAACAGTCACTCCACTCGATCCATGTGAAGGAATCGGTTGACTTGGCTGTGGAGGGGCATCTGCAGAAGCATAGGGAATCCCTAATGTTGAGAACGCTGCCAGCAGCATTACTACACTAATGCCATAGTGTATCATTTTATTCTTCATATAATCCCTCTATTTTTCTTTTTATCTTTCCTATATTTGTATTATTCTTCAATATTACTATCCTAGATTCGTTTATATTTAAACGTTTTGGAACGGTATCTATCATTTTTCATATATCACCCGAAATCAAGGCACTATTGGGTTAAGGACGAAGACGAGGACGGATGTATGCGGTTTGAAGACGATTCTCTGGAGGTCCAGTAGCGTACCTGCCGATTCGAATGAAGAAGACGGAGGAGAGGCTGTATCTATCGATTAACGTCCCATTTCCATCAAAGGCGGTTATGTTTAATGCATACACGCCACGAGTTACATTCATCGTGCAGGAGAACCCATTAGAACCATCATCATCAGTAACTTCCATGTCTTCGATTTCCATTTGGTTCATCGCTTTAAATGTAACCGATTGAATAACATCTGTTGCAAACGCTTCCAACTCCATTTCATGACTCGTGAGAATAAGTACAACATAAAGGCGTTTTAGAAAATCCGAGAAGATAAATGACCTGTTGAAGGAAAAGAGTTTGAAGTAAATATGCCCAAGTTTCACATTCGAAAAGTTAATTTGTTCTGCAATGACCATAAGATGAGCATCTGACCACTCGGTTTCAATCCCATCAACATTCTTTGCTTTTACTCGTACACTGTAATTACCATCATTCGCCCACGAATTGAATGTGGAAATCGGTTCACCAGAGCTCAAAGGACCAAACCATTCACTTTCGTTTCCATCGCCCCAATCCCATTTGTACAAGATGTTTTTTCCATCTGGATCCGTATACACAGCAGTGAAATTAAAAACGATTCCATTTCCCCCATGTGTTGGTCCATTAATCTGAGGGTACCCTGATGCAAAGTTAGATATTGAAAACGTTGTATTCGAAGCATCTGAACCGATGTTGAAGAACTCATCAATGGCGCTGACGCTTATAAGATAAAGATCCCCATCGGGAACCGAAGTGGTATTCCATATATAAAATCCAGTGTTGTTTCCTTGAGAGACAAGCTGATTCCAACTGCCTCCATCATCGGCACTGTATTCCATAATGATTGTACCGTCAAGGTTCATTGTTAAATCATCGGATGCATGCCATCGAATCGTGATTTCTCCAGATACAACCTCCCCGCCATTCGGATAAATAACAGTGACCTGCGGGGGAATCGCATCAATATAGCCTGAAGGATAGACCCAGGGATGATAGTCTACGTTATTTCCAGATGCATTTACCAGATACGGAGTATCCCATGTTCCTGTGTCTGGGATGACATTTGCATGTGGGTACAATAACCGATAATTATCCCAGTAATTCCCAGTTATTCCATTATCCCATGTGTTCGAATACGTATTAGAATATACTGAGACATGGATGGTGTTATTCAAGAAGTTATTATGATAAAACTGATTGTTACTACAATTTGTAAGCTGTATTGCTTTGTTGTTGTTCTGTAGGTTGCAATCACTTACTAGGAAATACGAAGAACCAACCAATTTAATACCAGAATCTAGACACTGAGAGACATTGCACTGGGATAGTATTGAATTCCCGCTGTTCTGTGCTTCGATACCTACCATTGCGTTTCGTACTGTCAGATGTGAAAGCGATATCAAGGAAGTATCATGGATTTGAAGAACAACACTCGTAGATGACCCCCCACCGTCAAGAATCGTTGTATGGAGATTTTCACCAAGAATGGTCATGCTTTTATTCAGTACAAGCGAAGTGTTTGTATAAATCCCTTCATAGATAAAAATCGTGCCATTTGGTGCAAGGACCGCTACTGCATCAGCAATATATTGCAACGGGTGTTGCGCAGTTCCATACCATGGACCAGCAACGTTATTCACATCCACATAGACGTAATTAAAATAGTTATCAAAAACAAGCATATAATAAGTGCTTGAGCGGGCTCCATTACCTGAAGTATCAACTGCCCAAATATAAAACGCATAGGTGCCTGACAACGAGACATTGTTTATTTCGTAATAATATTCATTCCCACCAGTATTCACCATTGACGTATTTATAGGAGGAAAACCAGCAGGTCCCGTGACAGAAACTCTGACGTCAGCAACACTGATATTGTCAGTGACATTACAGGACTGATACATATAAAAACCAGGATCAGTCCAAACCCCTGCATGAGGCCCATAGGTAATGTCCGTTATGACAGGCGGTTCAGTATCATCTGCTAAAACTAGTGATATTGGGGTCAACAAAGAAATAGTTATAAATATAGTAAATACAATTATTTTTGTTTTATGCATATGTATTCCCCCATTATATTATTTATATTGTTACATGCACGTATTTACTAATAAAGTTTTCTATATATATTTTTCCCACAAATAGATTTGTTGCGCAAAACGCATGTCCTTCTATTTAAAATTTCTCATTGCACTGGCGTGGTTGTCAACTTTAGCTCCTTGTAAGATGATACATTGAGACAAAACAGTCAATCCACTGTTGAGTGCTATCAACAATGGCATGATATGGCCAATTTCTATAGAACAATTTTATCCGATATCTCAACAGGAAAAACCATTGTTCTATAGGATTACGAAGACCGCACGTGGTATGTTCCCATTCAATATGCAGTCGTTCAAGAGCGGGCTTGTACCAAGACCCACTATCAACGAGAATTTTTGGTGTGTTCTCACATTTTTTCAGAACGTATTTCAGAAAGCTGTACGCTTCAAGAGACGCACGACCTTTTGTCTCTCACACTCCAAGAATCTCCCAAGTGCTGATATCGATTGCTGCCCAAAGAATATACAACTTGCCGTTGATCTTTACTTTTGTTTCATGAACAGCAATGACCTCTCGATAAGATTTTCCCACAGTAAAAATGGTATCAACCTTATGATACCATTTCCGTATTGATTCATGACTGATATCTTCAAAAGAAGACACAATAGACTTGCATTTCCTCACGGAAAGACCATAATGATACAACAGTATTCCTAGAGAATGAGTCCTTCTTTTTTTATGATTTCTTACGAAAATATTTTTTCTTTTAATTTCATCGATGAAATTCACAGGCGATAGAATACACACTTAAATGTTAGTAAAAATAAGAATTATCACCTCATAAACATTGATATCCTTTTCTTCACTTAGAAAATAGTCATAGAACAATGCCACTGAAAACTCATTTACCCTGTTGAACTCAATCAGTGTTTTTTAGGCGGTTTACGATTTTTTTGAGTAGCTTTTAGTCCATCGTATCCGCCGTGGGATACGACCCAAATTCAACATGTTTTTCTGGCACTTCATTTTACAAAAATACAATGATGTACCATCCTTTTTTACAAATAGCTTCCCAGTACCAGGTTCGATATCCATCCCACAGAATGAACACGTTCTCTTTTCAACCATGTGTATCTCTCTCTTACCGCGGTCCACCTAGTTTTTTTGCTTCTCTCTGAGTTTCACTTAACATAAGAATGTCGCCTAAACGAACCGGTCCCATGACATTTCGTGTGATAATTTTACCTTTGTCTCTGCCATCGAGGACCCGCACTTTCACTTGGGATGCTTCACCTGCCATTCCTGTTCGTTCGATGACCTCGACGACTTCACAAGGGGTTCCTTCGATAACCATACTCTTAACCCTGCTTCTTTACAGACTCAAGTTTTTTAATGATATTTTCAACAAGATCTTTTTCGCGCCCAGGATTTATGATTGCTATCGCACTGGTGGGAATCCCAAGACCTGCTGCGTTACCAAGTTCTTCCTTGCTTGGAACATAGGTATAAGGGACGTTTTTTTCTTCACAGAGAACCGGCATATGAGCAAGAATTTCCTCAGGTGTGACGTCCTCGGCCATGACTACGATTTTTGCTTGACCACGTTCAACGTATTTTGTTGCTTCGTTTGCACCTTTGCCTAACTTTCCTCCATCTCGAGCCTTTTCTATTAATTCATAGGCTAAATCCTGCAGTTCTTTTGATGTTTGAAATCGTACGTACATCGGCATATTTTTAGCCTCCTTTCAGAGCTTTCATCGATTCCATTCCTTAGGAAATGGTAAGGTGGGAATGTAGCCCCCATATAAAAACCTTTTTCACAGAGCGGGAATTGGAATGCGTTCCACTTCAAGTCTATCCGCTGTTGGATATTCCTCGATGATGTAGCATTGATAGCCTTTTCTTGTTAGTTTTGGGGCGATTTTCTCCAGCACCCACGAAGCAATCTCGATTCGCTTTTTTTCAAAATCAAGATGAAACAGATGCGATGGTACTGTATATGTTGTCGTTAATAAACGCTTCAGAGGCGCTAAGGAAACACCTATAGGATAAATAATACCTTTTAGTAACGTCCCGTCTTTTGTAATGACATCATGGGGTTTTGCGACCTGCTTTGCTCGCCGGGTGATTCTATTTTTAAGCTGTACACCATCTTTGAAGGAAACAGAGCAATAATGAACACCGATACGCATATTTTTTTTTTGGACATCCCGAAGAACCTTTTTCGCTGTGTGTTCACTTCCTTTTACTGCAGCGGACACTTCTGTTTTCACTTCATAGCCCCGGGCAACAAACGCATCGCAATTTCTCTCAGAAAATTCTAACTCATTGAGGTTAATCCATCGGATACCTTGTTCATCAGCCCATGAGATTAACGAAACAATATCCTGTTCTTTTTTTGGAATCACAGGGATCTCCAAAGCCACATCTACCGGAGTGTCTATCAGAGTTGTAATCGCTTTTTTAAGAGAACTTTTCTCCATTGAGTGCCAAGTCTGCGGCATAGGATGAAATCGCACTTCGTCAAGCCCAGAAGAAACCAAATCAATCAGGTGTTCAGCATTTTTAAGCGCAGACGTATAGAGATGGATATGGAAGGTATCCCCAAAGGTTTGTTTTAATAGTTCGATGTAGGTCTGGGCTCGTTGCCAAACGACAAGGGGATCGCCACCCGTGATTCCAGCCCCTGTTGCGTTGATGTATTCTGCCTCGCGAATTAGTTTTGCTGTATCCTGTTCGTTTTCTAACTCCCATTCGTCTGCAAATATCCTATCGGTGCCGCCTTTCTTGAAGCTCAAAGGACAGTAAAAACACTGTGTTGAACATCTTCCTGTGATGAGCACAACCATTTTGGATCCTTTTGCACACATGCGGCATGCTGGGGAGAGGGGGGCAACATATTCGCTGCCGTGTAACCAGGGTGTAATCTTTTTCATATTCACCTGCCGTGATACTCTCATCCTATAAAAATTTGCGTGACTTACGGTATGGAGTACATCTGAACGGATGCTTATTTATTTTTTTGACCTGATAGTCTTTTAGTTGCGAGTCCAACATACGTTGTATCGATTTCAAATCCGATGTACTGCACCCCAAGTGTTTGGCAAGCAATCGCAGTTGATCCAGTACCCATGAATGGATCAAGGACAAGAGTGTCTTTCGTATAACCATGCAATTTTATACACATCTCAGGTAGTTTTACCGGGAAGACTGTTGGATGTGACCGAGCGTTTTGAATCGTAAGGTAGGGGATGAACCAAGTGTTGCCACGTCCCCGGAGGTCCTTTGCTGCTTTTTTCCAGCGACCGATATTTGTTTTATCCTGATATTTGACCCCTATGGCCAGGTGATCAAGAGCGACGGTCCCTGTTTTTGTGAAATGAAAGATGTATTCATGGCAGTTGCTCAGATAACGGTGGCTGTTTACCGGCTGATAATGCCCAACTGCGATATCATCGATAATTGTGGGATAATCACCAACATCATCTTTCGGTATCGCAATCGATTTAACCCAATGAATGGTGTTTTGCAAGACAAAATAGGGATAGAACCGATTCGCAATATCGAATGCAACCCAAGGGTCAGTTGGTTTTCCTCCAACATTAAGGAAAAATGATCCAGTTTCATGTAAAACCGTCTTGCATTCTCTAGCGACCGCTTCCATCCAATCGAGATATTCGTTTCGTGGCCGAACATCATGATAGGAGAGATACTTTTTTCCGATGTTATAGGGAGGGGAGGTGACTATTATATCGACAGATTCTGGGTCAAGCTGAGGAAGACCTTGGAGACAATCCATGTGATATATTTTATTTATTTCGAGCATCTTTGATTCTCACGAGGAGAGTGGTGATTTTTTCATTCGAATATAAGACCCATATCCATAAAAAATTTATAATACGTACTGTTACCCATGTCCTAATGAACCAACAGCAGATAAAAAAAGAAATAGAAACGCATCATATTCGATGGATTCAAATCCATTTCACTGATTTGATTGGAGGGTTGCGGGTTTTTCATCTTCCTGCAAAACGATTTCTAAAAGACAATATCCTCTCGAAAGGCTCGCGTTTTGACGGATCCTCTGTGGGATTTAGGAAAGTGGAGCGGTCAGATATGATTGCGCTCCCTGATCTCGATACATTCCTGATACTCCCTCATCTCGAGGGGGAAGCACTCATCAGAGCAAATCTTTTTGATGTCGACCATAACGCCTATCGTGCAGGACCACGACATATTCTTAAGAGAGCGATAGAGATTTCAAAAAGCAAAGGATTTGACAGCATTACTATATCACCGGAAATCGAATTTTATGTCTTTAACCAAAATGTCAGCAAATTTACTGAAATCAAAGCCAACCAGGGATATTTCATTGCCCCCTCCCTTGATGTGGCAAAAGAATATCGAAAGAAACTCTCAGATATTTTAATGGACTGCGGATACCCCGTGAAATATCATCACCATGAGTCCGGGAAATCACAGCATGAAATTGAGATATCTGCTCTTTCTGCAATCCCTGCTGCTGACTTTTGTAGTTTCTTCAAGTACATCGCACGGGATATCGCGACCCGGTATACTTTTGATATCACCTTTATGCCAAAACCATTTTCCAATGAGGCGGGAAGCGGCATGCATGCCCATATCACCATGCTAAAAAAAGGACGGAACACATTTGTTGATGAGACCGATCCTTTTGGACTAAGTCAAACAGCACGGTATTTCATCGGAGGGATCCTTGCACACTCGCGGGGAATCGCTGCTATCGCCAATCCTACGCTAAATTCATTCAAACGATTAATCCCCCACTACGAAGCCCCTATCTACCTTGCCTGGGCACCCCATAACCGCAGCAGCCTTATCCGCATCCCCTCCAAGAAAAACATCTCCGTTGAGGTGCGAAATGCAGATCCTGCCGCAAACCCATACCTGCTCTTTGCAGCATTAATCCATGCAGGCCTTGATGGTATTAAAAAGAAAATCAATTACGAGCCGGTTACAAAAAACATCTATAAAATGAGCGAGGAGGAAATTAGAGAACATAACATTCAGCGGTTACCGACAAACCTCATGGAAGCATTAGAGGAATTTAGATCGGATACGGTCCTTATGGATGCGATTGGCCGCGATGGCGCTGAGCTTTTTATCGATACAAAAACGCAAGAATGGCATAACTATATGGGGGAAATCACAGACCAGGATTATAAGTATTATTTCCATTGTTGAATTCCCCCTCGTTTAAAACAAATGCAGTGGGCCCGGAGAGATTTGAACTCTCGACCTACCGGTTATCAGCCGGTTGCTCCAACCGATCTAAGCTACGGGCCCAGATGCGAGGGGGATAACACACTTTTCCTATAAAAAATTATAGCGTCACAAATGGTTTTAGTCAAGTAATCGTTTTTCACCACTGAGGTTCTGTATTTCAGAAATGTTCTGTGACGCCTCAAGGCACCCAAGATAATCTCCATTCTCATCTCGCAAGGC
>Ga0068714_10000517_pt1 | contig 72351 bp, 63 predicted proteins | sample MTBNYHSulfiMetaG_FD_62988 | JGI IMG/M metagenome (GOLD analysis project Ga0068714, IMG submission 62988) | Enrichment culture microbial communities from rom New York Harbor, USA that are MTBE-degrading - MTBE-NYH (New York Harbor Sulfidogenic)... | ecosystem: Environmental > Aquatic > Marine >...
CATCCATCGTTTGTCGCTTACGCCGCATCCCAGGGCAGGATCACGGTCCGGTAGTATTCCAGGTAGTCCATTATGGCAAAACCGCTCTTATAAACCATCAGAGTCGATCCAACAAGGATCAGAAGTACGAGAATCAAGATGAGCCAGGATCCACGTATGGTGACACGGTAACCGATCCGTATGATTGTCGCAATACGTACTATAAACCAAAGCCAGAATATCCCGGCAAGATAAGGTAGAATCGAAGTAAACCATTGATAATCAAGGAATCGGTAATGTACCAATCCCAGTGGGATCAACAGCAGGAAGGATGAACTTGCCCAGCTGACGAGTGAAAAGGTTTGCCGAAGCGATATCGACCCACGGAAAGGTATCGCCATCACTCTGAGCAGAAGCGCAGCAACAAACAGCAGGATAAAATTGATCACGGTAAACGCGGCGATCCCCTGCAGCGGTTGCCAGGCCCAGATTACAAGCATCTGCTTCACAATCGGAAAAGGCAGGAGCAATGTGATCAGGTAGTCCAGGCTGAAGTTGAACTTGGAGTGGTGCAACCAGCTACCGGTGAATACCGCCTGGGAGGATGCGAAAAGGATCGCAATAAGGAAGGTCTGTCCGGTCTGGAAATAGCGCCGATCTCGGATATCGACAAAGAACCCGTGCGTATGCGCGAAAACACGTTGCAGGTTGTGCCGGAAGACATTGTTCTGACGCATGGTCAGCAACAGGATGCCACCGACAATCATCGTTGCAATCGGGAAAATAATTGGAAAATCAGAGGTTGGCAGGTCCAGGGTTGGGGCATCGATCCGAATCTGGCCAAAGGCCTCCCCCACTTTCTGCCAGGCAATCCTCTGTTCACGTTCTGTGCTGAGCAACCCGCGCTCAATCCTGTCGTAAGGCAGATCCGCACCTGAAATCAACAGCGGCAACGCGGCGGAACGGTCAGCATAGCCATCGATGATAAAACCGGCTACCGGCATCCCGCGAACGGCCTTCAATTGATGAAGTAGCGCGTCCGATTGCCGCACCTGGCCACGTACGCTGTCTGCAGTCAATTCGGTTCTTGTCGCAAAAGAGCCAAGCCCGCCAATCAGCCAGGAGTCCCCACTGCTTGTCGTAACCGGCAAGGGTTCGAACAGCTTGTATGGAGGGCGTTGCTTTACCCCCACGACACCTTCCGGTAGGTCCGGAGTGTCGTTCGTGGCAAACCCGGCGAGGAAGGGCCGATTGTCCAACTGCACCTGCCGACCACGAATCTCATCGAGAGCGCGCATCACGCCAGGAGTTGCCGGCAACCAGTCTGCAACTCCCCAGGCAACAATACTTGGATGTAGACCATCGCGACGAACGGCGGACAAAATCATCCTGCCGACTCGGTCGCGGAAAGCGTCCGAGGTGAAGATGCTTTCGGGAATGCCGCGTAATCCGGTGGTGGGTACGAGGAATAATCCGAGTCGGTCACTGATTTCGGCTGTCGCGGGATGGGCAGGTTCACCGATGACACGGACAATGTTGAAACCAAGTTTTTTCATTTTGATGAGATCGGCTTCGATCTCTGCCGGACTCATCGAGATGCCTGATTGTTGGTTTTCGCAACGATAATCAACACCACGCAAGGGAATGAGACGTCCGTTGAGCCGTATCCCCTGCGTTGTCCATTGCACATCTCTCAAACCGAGTGTGTAGCCCACATCCCAGCTGTTTGCCCCTTCACGAAATGTGAGTCGGAAGTCATACAACTCAGGTGTATCCAGTGCCCAGAGGCGAGGATTCGGGATGACTCCCTGCAAATCGACCTGCGCGATCTCCACGGTGCTGAGGACGACATCCATCGGTGGAAGCGTGACAGTCTGCCCATCGGGAGCGGTCCAGGAAGCTTCGAGGGAGAGTCGCCTGGTGGCAGACGTATCCGCGGAAGGGGGCCGTTGGTTCCGAAGCCCAAGCGTCATTACCCAGTTCGCCTGGGAGAAGGAATCATTAAAATGCACATCCCAGTCGAATTCCTCGATGGAGACTGTCGGGGAGGCGATCAACGCAACGTCGCCGAACAATCCAGCGTAGGTGTTGTCGTCGTAAAGTTTGGGTTTGAGTGGAATGGTTTCGCGTGCAGAAAGATTTCCCTGCACTTCAATCAGCAGGTCGTTCGATCTTCCTTCACGGATCAACCCGTGCGGAATATCCACCATAACGGTCGGCCAGTCCGATTCCCAAGCCTCGACAAGCCGATCATTGATCTTGATGGAGAGCCCTCGCCTTGCACCCCAGAGCACAAGTCGCAGGTGCTGATTTAACACTTCTGCGGGCAGTTTGAAGGATGTACTCAGCTGTGCAGGTCCGAGTCCGACGGGCCAACAGCCTGGGACTGTCACCATCTGGGATTCGTCACTCCGGGGAGTTGAGAAATGCCAACTGCCGGATAGCGGAAAGTACCTGGTGTGCTCAGAGGGCGCCAACGGGCCGTTCGCCGGTGTATACACCTGTGTGGGATCGCCTGAAAGGTATCCGTCAAACGATTCCGCAACACTCGGCAGTAACCCGGTGAAACCCGCGATCAGGAAAAGGTAGGATAATGCCCTGCGCGTGTTTTTTATCATGGCTCGAACTGGTAAGTAAGAATGAACGGGAATATACACCTGCTGCATTTATGCTGCAATCGCCTTGTGACACTTCCTCTTGCCTCCCGGATTGAAGGGATTTACCTTGCAGCTTACCTATGCAACGCACCTGGGCTGACAACCTGAGGCCAATGGTCGGCATTTTTGCCTGCCTGGCGCTATTGATACTGCTCTGGTTTGGTTTCTCGGGCGAATCGGTCAGTCCGGGTACACAAACCGATCCGGTTTGGACCTCCCTGCTTCCTCCCCTGGTGGCGATTGGCCTCGCCCTGCTCGTGCGTGAAGTGATCTCCTCCCTGCTGTTCGGCATTCTCGTGGGAAGCCTGCTGCTCACTCCGGGGTCTCCCGCGGATGCCTTCATCAGAATTCCCACCGAGATGCTTGTTCAATCACTCGCCGATTCTGCCCACGCTGCTATCATTCTCTTCAGCCTGATGCTCGGCGGCATGGTGGGGATTCTCGCGAAGTCCGGAGGTATGGCCGGCCTGGTGCAGGTGTTGAGTCGGCTTGCCAAAGGGCGGCGTGGTGCGCTGATCATGACCTGGCTGCTTGGAGTGATCATCTTCTTTGATGATTACGCCAATACGCTGCTTGTTGGAAATACAGTCAGGCCATATACGGACAAGCTGAAGATATCGCGTGCGAAACTTGCTTACATCGTCGACTCGACTGCCGCCCCGGTGGCATCGATCGCTGTGATCAGCACATGGGTAGGTTTCCAGGTCGGCTTGATTCGAGACGCGGCTGAGTCACTTCACCTCATCAATGACCCCTACTTCCTCTTTTTACAATCGATTCCCTACTCCTCGTACAGTTGGTTCACCCTTGCGATGGTTGTCGCCATCGCCTGGCTGGGGCGTGACCTGAACCCGATGCGCCGAGTTGAGCACTACGCTCTGCTCGGTGAGGATCCAAGTCGCGAGAACACCGGCCGAGATACCCTTGAGAGTGAAAGTGGGAGCAGACACGCTGCGATTCTCGCAGTTACACCGGTCCTGCTGGTTATTGTCGCAACATTCGCAGGGCTTTATCTGACCGGGCGAGCAGCCAGTGCTGATGACGCCTCCCTCGCGGTCATCCTCGGTGCATCGGACTCGTCCTCTGTTCTCCTCGCTGCATCCTTCATCGGCATGCTCTCCGCTGCGTTCCTTGCGGTCATTCTTGCCAGAAAGAGTATTTCGGAGGTCTCGAGTGCTCTTCTGGACGGCATTCGTGCGATGTTGCCAGCAATGGTCATCCTGCTGCTGGCCTGGAGCATCGGTGACATCTGCGGAAAGCTCGGCACGGCTTCGTTTGTCGTGCAGGTCGCCACCGGCAACCTGCCCCCCACACTGATCCCTCTGGTCCTCTTTCTTGTTTCTGGAGTGGTTGCCTTCTCGACCGGGACTTCATGGGGCGCGATGGCGATCCTGATCCCGATCGCCATCCCGATTGCACATGACCTGCCCCTTGCTGCAGGATGGAATGAACCTGCGGTTTTCCATGTAATCCTCGGGTCCATCGGCGCCGTGCTCGCGGGGGCGACATTCGGCGACCATTGCAGTCCGATTTCCGACACGACCATCCTTTCATCCATGGCGAGTGGCTGCAATCATATCGACCACGTGCGTACCCAGATACCCTATGCGATCCTTTCCGCAGGTTTCGCCATTCTCTTCGGGTACCTCCCGGCAGGATTCGGGATTCATCCATTTTTCGGACTCTTCGTGGGAGTTGCGGTCATGATTGTTCTGGTGCGACTTTTTCCACATACTGAACAGACATCCCCCCCGATGCCTGCACCTGGCAGGAGTGAGAGAGCCGTATCCTGAATCTGAACGGTTTTGCGCGCGAGACTGTCCCGGTTGTCTCGGACTGGGTCTTATCAGGATAGTTGCTTCGTTTCGTGCTGAGATGTACCTTCCACCTTCGATTTCAGGCAGATTGGAGCGGTGTCCGCGAGGGTGAATCGCTGGATAGGGTGACTGGAGCTTGTGCATGGCAGTCGAAGGAAACATGGGTCGGAGAGGGGCAAACCTGTGGGATCATCTCGCCATTATTGTCAAATGGCGGAAACTCTTTATGGGTCTGCTCGGGTTGGTGGCTGTCGCGTCCGTCGTGTACACCCTTGTGATCCCCGTCTACTTTACCAGTAACTCCAAGCTGCTTCCCCCGCCGACCAATGGCATGGGCCTTGGCTCGATGCTGCCCGGTTTGAATATCGGTGCGCTCGGTGTCGGCAGTCTCCTCTCAAACGAATCCAACCTGGCGATTAACATCCTTGAGAGTCGCATCCTGCAGGATGCAGTCATCGACAGTTTCCGTTGGATGGAATTGAAGAAATACAAGTACCGCGATCAGGCCTATAAACGTTACAGCAAGCTGATCAGGTGGGAATTGACCGAAGACGGCGCCATCAGCCTGATGGTTGAAGAAGAGGGCGCGGAACGGGCGTACCAGACGGCAACTTTCATCGTGGACTATGTACGCAGGGAGTACACACTCATCTCCTCAGCGCAGGCAGGGAATCAGCGCGAATTTATCGAGAAGCGTCTGAATGAGAACTACCTGTCAATCGAAAATGCAGAACAGCGTTTGCAGGATTTTCAGGAAAAGACAGGTGTGATTTCGGTGGAAGATCAGCTGCGAGTCTCGGTTGAGGCTGTCGCACAGCTCAGCACCGAGCTTTACCTGGCAGAGGTCCAACTGGATGTCTATCGGAAAACCCTCCCGAAAGGTTCCACCGAGGTACTGATCGCACAACAACAGGTGGAATCCCTGCGCCGCAAGCTGGAAGAGATGAACCGCGCTGGGGAACGTGAATCCACCGATTTTTTCATTTCGATTAACGAAGCTCCCGAGGTGGGGATTCAGTTTTTCCGTTTGCAACGAGAGTTGGAAACCCAGGCCCTGATTCTTCAGTTCCTCCTCCCCCAATACGAACAGGCGCGAATCCTGGAACTGCAGGACACAAGCAACATGTACCTGCTTGACCCACCGAACCTGCCGGACAGAAAATCACGTCCCAAGCGGGCATTCATCGTGGTTGGCCTTCTGATCGCCGCATTTGCTCTCCTTTACATTCTTGTCGCATTTGTCGAGTGGCTGAGGAAGCTGCGCGAGTCAGATGCAGATCAATATCGAAGTGTACAGTACGTGATTGACCATCTTCATCCGACTCGATTCTTCGGACGGGAACGGAGTGACCTGGAAGCGTGAATGTTCTGGGGTACATGCAGGATCGTGGCGGGGTCCGCAACACCCCCCTGATCCTGTTTCAGTTTCTGACGGTCAGCCTCCTTGTCGCACTGGGGTATTCACGTTACGGCCTGCCCGGTGCCGTCGTCGCTGCCGGAGGCATTCTTTTCGTACTTTTTGCCGCCTGGCGCTCTGAAACCTTTCCCATCCTGTTCCTGCTCTACATTGGACTGTTCGAAACCCGAGTGTTTTCCGAGCAGTTCGCTGTAATTCCCTTTTATTTCTCCGAAAAGACGATCCCCGTTTTTTTGATTCCGGCTTTTATAGTCCTCCTCCTTGAGAGATCGCATGCGCCCGCACGACCTGATCCCGGAGTAGGCGGAGGCACTGAGCCAGTTGGTGTGATCGTCGCACTTTTCCTTACCTGGGCACTCGCTTCCGCCTTCATCGGTCTTGGCATCGGGCACAAACCGGTTACGGTGGGAATGGAGCTTCGTCTCTATTCGCTTTTCCTTGCCTACTTCCTCTGGCGGTCACTTTTCCGCTGGAAACAGAAAATTCAATGGTGGATGAATGTTGTTGCAGTTGTATCCGTACTTGTCGCGATTGAATACATCATTCTTATCGTAAGTGTCTATACGGACATTGTGACATTTGTCCTGTTTCGTAACATAACACGTCAATCACAAATGATTATCGCAGGACTACCCATTCTCCTGAGCATTTTCCTTATTTACAAACAAGTATGGATTCGTTCGGGGGTTATCCTTTCCGTTTTATTGCTGATGGCTCAGGCATTTCTTTCGCAACAAAGAATTATCTGGCTGACCTTCGCATTGATGTTGTTCATCTACGCTACGTTGTTCTCGTTTCGGAAAGGTCTCTCGCTGCGCACTTTCGGACGCTGGCTCTCGATGGTGCTGATCACGCTCGGCGCTTCAGCGGGTGTGTTGTTTCTTGCTGCATGGTTATTCAATACGGATATCAGCATCCTCCTGACACGCTGGGAGCAGGTCCAGAGCTTAACCGATCCCTCGTTTAAAATGCGGGTTTATGACGCCCGGAATGCGATCGAAATGGTCGGCAGCCACTACCTGACCGGGTTGGGCGTGGGAGCAGAGCTTCAGGCGGTACCGCTCGGCTACTACTTCTTCTTCTTCGATGTGAGTTACCTGGTGGCATTTTTCAAGGGTGGGGTTCCCTTCGCGGCACTGCTGGTCCTCATCTATCTTGGTGGAATTTTCCGGGCAGCTCAGGTCTACTTCAAAGCGGTCGGCAAAGTCGAGCAACTTCTGGCAATGTCCATCATCACTGCCCTTACAGGCCAACTGCTTTCCGGAGTGACGACTGTTTCAATGATTTATTACCGTTTCACATTCATCTGGATGCTTCTGGTTGCGGCAGCAGTCGTGCTCCATGAAAACCTGAAACGGCAGCAGGTCAAGGAACTTTCGGGGGTGGGCACGCCATGAGTGAACCACGCCGTTATCGGATCGCGATGCTGTGCTCACGTCACAATGCCTTCGACGGTCGCGTATTTCAGTTGGAGGCCCGTGAACTTGCTCGTGCCGGGCATCAGGTTACCATCATCGCTCCCCGATCGGGAAATGAACCCCGTTCGCAGGTGGTTGATGGGATCCGGATTATCACCTACGACAAAGCTCGTTCTCTCATTGCGAGAAAATATCACACGGTGGCCCAGGTTGTTCGGTTGGCGATGCGTGTTCCTGCTGATGTACTCCATGTGCATGAGGTGGATAGCACCCTGCTCGCTGCAGTGATTGTCAAAAGGCGACTCAAGAAACAAGGGCGAGACATCAAGCTGGTTTTCGACAGCCATGAAGTCTGGCCTTACATGTTTGCCACCTTCCGGCGTTCACCATTTCTGCGGCGACTCATCGTCCACGCAGTAACCGAATTCGAGCACCGCATGGTGACACGTCATGTCGATGCTGTCATCACAGCGCATGAGTTGGAAAAACAGTACTACCTCTGGCAGGACCCATGGACACCAGCCTTCTGTGTCATCGGTGCGCCTCCACTCGATGAATGGCCAGCCCCTGTGAAACGCCAGGGCGCACCACGGGTGATCGGTCATGACGGTTACTTTTCCCTGCAGCGGGGCATGGATGTCATGCTCGGTGCATTTGAGCAGCTTGCGCCGGATTATCCGGAAATCAGGCTCCTCGCAGCAGGGGCGTTCATGAATCCGGAAGATGAAGAGTGGTATCGTGCCTGGGTGGCACGAACCGGGATGGGTGATCGTGTCGAAACGACCGGCTGGCTGGACAGGCGGGATGCCCTGGCAAAGCTGGACACGATGGACATTGGCCTGGTCGCCAATCGCCAGGACATCCACAGCATCCGCTGTTGGCCGGCGAACAAAATGATGTATTACATGGGTCGCGGAATCCCGGTTGTCTCCACACCTGCACCCCTGTATCGGCTCTATATTGAAGAGAACCGGTGCGGAGCTGTCGCCGCCGCATTTACTGCTTCAGCGCTGGCTGATGCAATTCGCCCACTCCTGCAGGACCCGGCGCTGGCAAGTCTAATGGGCCGGAACGGGCGTGAGGCGGTCTTACGCGATTTCCACCCGGCAACCGCGCGAAAGAACTTGCATGCGGCCTATGCATCGCTCGAGAAGCAATACGTGCGCGGTGATGAATCCGTCACATTACAGGGGTAATCCGTGTTGGCGTTCCTCGTCTTTTTTCCACTTTTCCTGGTGGTCTACCACCTCGCCCTCTTCCCCCTCGGCCTCATGGTTGCGGCGAAACGTCGCGGAAGACGCGATTATCCGATCCCCCCGATCGACCAGTTGCCAACCGTTGAGCTGATGATCGCTGCACGCAATGAATCAAGCGTGATCGAAGCGAAACTGCGCAACACACTTGAACTGGATTACCCGAAGGAGAAGTTGCACATCTCCGTTCTTGCAAACGGTTGCGAGGACGATACTCCCGACATCGTTCGTCGTTACGCACAGCAGGGAATCGTGTTGATCGAGGAGGGAGCGATCGGAAAAACCGAGGCGCAGAACCGGGCTGTTGCGGCTTCCAATGCGGAGATCATCGTATTCTCGGACGCCAACACATTCTACAACAGGGAAGCGATCCTGCACCTTGTCGCGCCATTCCTGGATCCCCAGGTCGGTGCAGTGAGTGGCCGCCACCTCTACGTAAATCGTGAAGACCCCACCGGTGCCGGCGAGGGTGTCTACTGGAACGACATTGAAACACGAATGAAACAGGCGGAATCGGATTTATCTGGACTCATCGGAGCAAATGGTTCCATTTACGCCGTGCGTCGCGACTTGTACGAACCACTCGCACCGGAAATGATGAGCGACTTTATTGAACCGCTTGTCATTGCGATGCGAGGCTATCGAACAGTTTTTGCGCCTAAGGCTGTATCCAGCGAGCGGTCCGAAGCGACCTTTGAACGCGAGTATGTGCGTAAGGCCAGGATTGTCGCCCTCTCCTTTCACTCCCTGCTCAACACGCCGGGTGCCTTAAACCCGCGCCGTTCAGGATCGCTCGCGTTCCTGCTCTTCAGCCACAAAATACTGCGTTGGTTCACACCGCCATTGCTCCTCCTCGCGACAATCGCTGCGATGCTGCGAATGGTCTCCGGCAGCGCTGGTTGGTTTGAGCGCTGGGTCTTCATCTCTGTTACCCTGTTCGGATTCCTTGCGATGCTGGGTAGGGGGCTCGGAATGGAGCGAAAAATCCCCGTACTGACTCATGCCTATTACGTTTTCCTTATGTTTCGTGCTGCAACTCAAGGTGTTTACGAAGCATTGACCAAAGGTGTGCCAATCGTATGGGATCCCGCACGCTCAAATGGTTAGTTCGTCACCGATGGCCGGCGCTGCTGCTGATCGACCTGATCGCTTTTCAGGTGGCCTTTTCGTTGACGTACTCATTCCGGTACCAGACCGGTATCTTCACCAACCCCCTCCAACCGGATTATGCGTTGGTCGCAGGGGCGCTCACACTTTTCTGGCTACTCTTGTTCACGATGACCGGGATGTATCGTCGAAAGATCAGCACATCACGGTATGAAGCGGTTGTTGAGTTGTTCAAGCCGAATCTGCTCGGCATTATCCTGTTGTTTCTTATCAGTATGGACCCCGACCAGCCCCTCTCGCCCACACGAGTGGTGCTTGCAACCTATGGTGCACTTCTCTTTACTACTACCGCCCTCGGACACGCTGCCTTCAGGTCACTGATACGTTATCTCTTTCACCGCAGAATCGGTCTCTTCAAGTCGGTGGTCGTTGGCCACGGCAAACGCGGCCAGGAGCTGCTACAGACGCTTACCAATAATCCGGTTTTCGGGCATGAGGTGATCGCTGTGGTGGTTGACCAGGGGGATGAACCCACCTGCGAGCAGTTTCAGACCTTTCACCTGTCTGACCTTGACCGGCTGCTGAAAGAGCCGCCGGGAGGCGAAGTTGAATATGTTCTTATCGCGCTCGACCCTGAGAAGCGGGATAAAGTGCTCGGAGTGATCGACAGGGTTCATCGGCATTTTGTACGTGTGATGATCGTACCTGACTTCTTCCAGATCCTGGTCGGGTTGGCGAAGAGTCGCGAACTGTACGGTGTCCCACTACTCGAGGTCTTCCCCGACCTGCTTGATCCAGCATCGCAGTTTATCAAGAGATTGATGGACCTGATCGTTTCAGCCGTGGTGCTGACCGTCGGACTACCAATCATGCTTCTCATCGCGCTGGCAATACGGATCGACACTCCCGGACCTGTGCTGTTTTTACAGAAACGGGTAGGATTGAGAGGGCGTGAGTTCACCCTCGTAAAGTTCCGCAGCATGTTCGCGGACGCCGAGAAGTCGACTGGAGCTATCTGGGCAACTGAGGACGATCCACGTGTCACTCGGGTTGGTAAATTCCTGCGTTCGACTCGTCTTGACGAACTGCCCCAGGCTTGGAATGTATTGACCGGCGCCATGAGCCTTGTTGGCCCACGACCTGAAAGGAAGGTCTTTGTCGACGAATTTGCTGAACAGATACCCTTCTACATGCGTCGGTTGAATGTCAAGCCGGGCATTACCGGCTGGGCACAGGTCAGACGGGGCTATGACACGAGCATCGAGGATGTGAAAGACAAGCTGCAGTACGATCTCTTCTACCTTGAGAATATGTCAATCGGACTCGATATCAAGATTATCCTCAATACTATCTGGGTGATGTTTGCCGGTAAAGGCCAGTAAAACAAGGACATTCTGGGATGCACGACATACGCAGGTTGCGTGAACACTCTGCTGACGTGAAACAAGCCCTCGCGCGTAAAGGTTTCGACGCGGATGTTGAATCCGCCCTTACTCTCGATTTCAGGTGGCGGGAGCTGACCAAACGTGGCGACGATCTGAAGGCGGAGCTGAATCGGGCAAGCAAGGCGATCGGTGAGGCGAAAAAGCAGGGACGTGATGCACAATCGGAGATGGAAGACTCACGCAGAATACGTGAGGAAGCCACCAATCTCGAGGACGAGAAACGTGCCCTGAAGGAGCAGCTCGACACTTTGCTGCTGAGTTGGCCCGCCGAACCTGCCACAGAGGCACCTGATGGGTTGACCGCCGCACAAAATGTACTCGTGCGGGAGAGTGGTGCGGCAACAGAGCCAGGCTTCACTCCGAAAGACCATCTCACGATCGCCGAATCACTGCACATTCTTGATATGCCGGCGGGCGCGAAGGTCACCGGCTCTGGCTGGCCGCTCTATGTCGGAATGGGTGCATCGCTCGAGCGTGCGCTGATCAACTACATGCTCGACACCCACACACGCTCGAACGGCTATCGAGAATTATTCGTACCTTTCGCGGTCAATCGTGACGCTGTCACCGGTACCGGCCAACTCCCGAAACTGGCCGATGACATGTACCTGATTGAAAGGGATGATCTCTACCTCATTCCGACTGCCGAAGTCCCCATCACCAATATTCACCGGGAGCAGATCCTCAGCGAAGAGGAACTGCCGAAACGATATGTCGCGTATTCGGCCTGTTTCAGACGTGAGGCGGGTGCTTACGGCGCCGACACACGGGGCCTACTGAGGCTGCATCAATTCAACAAAGTGGAACTCGTTCAGATTGTACGCCCTGAAGCGAGTGAGACCGTTCATCATCAAATCCTCAATCATGCCACTTCGATACTGGACCAACTCAACATTCGCTACCGTGTGATTGAGTTGTGTGCGGGTGACATGTCCTTCGCTGCAGCAAAATGTTATGACATCGAAGTGTGGTCGCCCGCGCTTAAAAGTTGGCTCGAAGCCAGCAGCGTGAGCAATTTTAGAGACTTCCAGGCGCGAAGAATGAACCTTCGCTATCGCTCCTCAGAAACCGGCAAGCCCGCCTTCCCCCACACTCTCAATGGGTCAGGCCTCGCTACCAGCCGCCTGATGGTTGCCTTGATCGAAGCCAATCAGACTGAAAACGACAGTATTGTGGTACCCGAAGTGCTGCGTCCCTATCTTGGGGGGATGGAGGTCATTGAGGGAGTGGATCCTTGAAGATCCTGATCATAGGAGCGGGTGAAGTCGGGAGCCATCTGGCCAGGCTGCTGAGCACAGAGAACCATGACATCACTGTAATCGACAAGGATCCTCAGCGTCTCGCTCAGATCTCCGGCTCACTCGATGTAATGATTGTGGAGGGGCAGGGTACCGACCCCTCGGTGCTGCGCGAAGCAGGCATCGAACATATGGATATGCTCATAGCCGTAACTACGGTCGATGAGGTCAATATCCTGACCTGCATGATCGCACGGCAATTTAATGTAAAAACGAAGATTGCACGTATCCGCAATCGTGGATTCACCACCGAACAAGCCTTCCTGCGTCCTGCCGATCTCGGAATTGATCTCATCATCCACCCGGAGCTGGAGGCGACTAAAGAGATTCTGCGGCTGATCCGCTATCCGCAAGTGCTCGAAATGATCAGCTTCTGCAACGAATCCATTGCGATTGTGGGGATTAAAGTGGTTCCGGGGGCAAAGATCGCGGGGAAATCGCTGCAGGAAATAGACCTGGAAACGGGAAAGTTCCAGTTCCGCCTGGTGGCGATCAACCGCGGCGGACTAACCATTATCCCTCGCGGTACAGACCGGGTTGAGGTCGGCGACGATGCCTACGTTTCCACGTACAGCAAAGATTTCAATACCGTCTTCGAGCTGACTGGTCATAAACCCTGGGACACACATCATGTGATGATTTACGGCGCCACTGCGATTGGAAAGATGGTCGCGGAGGAGCTGGAGGCGGACCGTGATGTCCATGTAAAACTGGTAGATGGAAACATCGAACGTGGCCGTATAGCCGCAGAGGAGTTGAGCGAAACAGAAGTAGTGATCGGCGAAGCCTCCGACCTTGACCTTATCACGCGTGAAGGCATAGTGGATATGGATGTTTTCGCTGCACTTAGTGACGATGACGAGAACAACATCGTCGCCTCACTGCTCGCCAGGCATTTGCGTGTACCGAAAACAATCACTCTCATCAGCAAATCAGCGTATGTACCGATCGTTCGTACCATCGGACTTGATATCGCGGTGAACCCCAGGCTGCTCACCTCCAACGCTATCCTGAAGTATATCCGGATGGGTAAAATAGTCAGCCTCCGCCAGATGGTAGGGATTGGTGCAGAAACCTATGAATTCCTCGTTGGTGCGGACTCGAAGGTGGTAGGTAAGAAGATCCGCGACATCAAGTTCCCCCAGGGCTCGATTGCTGTTGCCGTCGAACATCGGGACGGCGGAACCATCCCTGTGGGGAACACCCCACTTTTCGTCGGAGACAGAGTTGTAGTTTTCTCCATTGCGGAGGCGGCGAAACAGGTTGTGAAGCTCTTCGGGTAGGATGCCTCAGTGAACCTAAAATCCGTTATCCGACTGATTGGACTGATTCTTGTGATGCTCGGGGCATCGATGTTGTTGCCGGTAGCGGTCTCGGTCTATTTCCGTGAGAATGCCGTCACTGGTTTGCTGCTCGCTTCAGTGCTGGTGATGACCTCGGGCGGTTTGCTTTATCTGCTGACACGAAAAACAGAAGAGTTATCCAATCGGGACGGTTTCGGTGTTGTCACCTTCGGCTGGTTGTGTGTAAGTCTCGCGGGTGCACTCCCCTACCTGCTCACCGGCTCCATCCCAAACCTCACCGATGCCTTTTTTGAATCGGTCAGTGGATTCACCACGACTGGCGCCACGATCCTCGTCAACATCGAAGCGCATTCCCACGGCATCCTGCTTTGGCGCAGTTTTACACAGTGGGTCGGTGGGATGGGCATCATCGTTTTCTCGATCGCGATCCTTCCCTTTCTCGGCGTCGGTGGAATGCAGATGTTCAAGGCTGAGTCGCCGGGATTGAAAACCGACAAGATCACACCCAGGATCAGACAGACGGCGGAAATTCTTTGGGTGATTTATCTGTTGATCACGCTGATTGAAGTGATACTTCTCCGACTGGGTGGTATGGGATGGTTCGACGCAGCCTGCCATTCGTTAACAACCATGTCCACAGGTGGTTTCTCAACGAAAAACGCTTCCATCGCGTATTATCAGTCTGATTACATTCATTATGTCATTACACTATTCATGTTTATAGCAGCGGTCAGTTTCACTCTGCACACTTACGCTCTGCGTGGGCAGGTGAAACGCTACTGGTCAAGTCCCGAATTCCGGTTTTTCTCGATCTTGACAGCTCTTTTTATCCTGATTATTACCGTGGAGAGGCTGATCTCCGGGGACCCGTTGTCAATCGCATTCAGGGATAGTGCTTTCCAGGTCGTCGCAATTGTGACAACAACCGGATATGCGACTGCCGACTATGAGCTGTGGCACTTCAGCGTCCAGGGCCTGCTGGTAATCCTGATGCTGATGGGTGGTATGGCGGGCTCGACTGCTGGCGGGATAAAGGCGGTGCGTGTACAGATCCTGTTAAAGCAGGCGAGAATTGAATTGCACAAGCTTGTGCATCCGAACACTCTCTATCCGATCAGGCTGGGACGAAAGGTGATTCAGCATGATATCGTGCAGAATGTCCTCGCCTTTTTCCTGCTTTATGTGCTGCTTATGATCTTCGGGACACTGGCGATGGCTTTGCTGGGACTTGATCATGTCACCTCTCTCACAAGTGTAATCTCGGCGTTGAGCAATGTCGGTCCTGCCCTTGGTGCGACAGGTCCCACAGACAACTACTCCGCAATCCCCTTTGCGGGAAAATGGCTCCTTGCCCTGCTCATGCTCATCGGACGCCTGGAAATCTTCACTGTGCTCGTGCTCTTAACCCGCACCTACTGGTCACGGTAGGCACTGCAGACCTGCGTCTTTACTTGCCAGAAGCTTTTCGTTCGATATGCCACCCCGGCTCACGCATCAACTGATCGAGCAACCGCAGGGCGTTTTCGCTGGTTTTTTCGGGGATATGAATCTGAAGGTTCACCAGCAGATCGCCATACCCCCCCTTCGGGAGTGGCAACCCCTGGTTCTTGACCCGTAAAAGGCGCCCATTTGTATTGCCGGGCTTCAATTTCAGACTTATCTGCCCGGTTCTGCCGGGTGCTTCCACTTCACCCCCGGCCAGCGCCTCTTTCACGGTGATCGGCAGGGTGTACTTAAGATCGAAACCCGCTACCTGAAGCGATGCGTGCTCAACCTGTCGGACCTCGAGGACCAGTTCCCCGGCCTCACCGCCAAAGGCTCCTGCGTGTCCCTGTCCCTTCAACGTGATTCTTCTTCCTGAAGAAACGCCTGCCGGGATTGACACTTTCACATCTCGAACGGCGTGCTGCAGGGAGGTGCCCCCGCAAACAGTGCAGGAATCAACACGGCTTCGACCGCTTCCGCCACATGTCAAGCACTTGGAAAATACCGTCCGCCCTTTAACCACCGTGGGTTTTTCACCCAGACCGTGGCATGCAGGACAAATGTCTTTGCCGAGTCCCTGTTGATTTCCCGTACCGTTACAAACCTTGCAGGGCACATCAAGCTTCAATTGTAGCGTTTTCGTTGCCCCAGTGGCCATTTCAACCGGGTTCAAGTCGATTGTCGCGCGCAGGGGTCGTCCCCGCTGGGGACGCTTTCTGGATTCCCCGGCATCTTCAACGCTGAAGCCGCTCTGAAAGACTTGTTTGAACAGGTCCGAAAACGAACTGGTTGGAACACCTCGGCTGGCACGCTTCGCCTTTTGGCGTATCTCCTCCTTGCCGTGGTAGGCGAGCCGTTGGGCAGGATCGGAAAGGACGCGATACGCTGCTGTAATGCGTTTAAAGCGTTCCTCGGCTTTCTTGTCGCCACGGTTTGTATCGGGATGATACTTCTTCGCCAGGCGACGGTAGGCTTCACGAATCGCCGACGCATCCGCATCTGGCTGCACACCGAGTTCCGTGTAGTATGCTTTCAGATCGACCTTCACACCGCTTCCCTTCCGCACCAGTTCCCACCGCGCATTAAAGGTACGAAAAAAGGGCCATCTCTGGCCCTTTTCCCGAAACATTGCAGAACTTAGTCTTCCTCAACCCTGCCCCTGTTCCCCATCACCTGCTTCAGAACCTTCTCCGCTGTCCTGTCGACCACCTCCGGGCGATCGTAGAATCCATCCCGGATGCGACGCTGAGCGATCTCCGAGTCCGACGCCCGCGCCGCTTCGACCACAGCCCCTTCGATCAAATCACTCGCGATCTGATCCAACACCTCGGGGCGGTCGTAGTAGCCGGACTCAATTCGTGAGCGGACTTCCGTGAGTTTACTTTCACGGTCAGCGGGGCCATAGGCCTCGCGGTGAAGTCGCGAAAGTTCCTGATAACGAGCAACCTCGGCGGCATCGGGGGATATGGTTGCCCTGTCGACAGTCTCACTCGGCTTCCGGGATACACCTTCCGGTTTGTGCAATCCGGGACGTGTCGGCTCGACTGGCTTTGCGCCGCCGATTGAATCAGGTCCGTACTGGTCTATTCTGTTCACCATCTTGAACCTCCAGGTTCAGCTTCCTGCCTGTCCGATCAGGCCGACACAGATTTACGGCGGGCTTCCTCCCAGGCGTCGCGCAGATCCTGCATCATCGTAATCACTGGATCAAGCCGTGCCGGGTCGCCATAGGCATTCGCCATCGTGATTTCCCGGGTGAAAAAGACATAGAGTGAGTTCAATTTGTCAGCAATCTCGCCACCTTTCTCCGGGTTGAGCGACTTACGCAACTCGCTGACGAGATTGAAGGCAAGGTCGATACTCCGAGTCCGTTTCTCGAAATTGTTCTCGTGCATGGCGCGTGCCGCTTCTTTCAACGCCCTGATCGCCGCATCGTAGGTGGTAACCACCAGCGAGGCGGGATTTGAGGTTGAGAAGGTGACATCGCTGTACTGAGCATATGGATTAAAACGTGCCATGCTCGGTTTCCTTTCAGTTTACACCCGCTTGTTGCGATGGTCAAGCAGTAGAATCGGATTCACCTCGGAATCCTTACCCCATCGCACTCAGCCACTTGCTTTGGCCTGATGCCTGTGAAACGGCATTCTCCATCGCGAGAAATTGGCGTACCAGCATCTCGCGTTTTGTTTCGAGCCGACGTTCGTAGGCTTCGATCGAAGAGTCCAGGTTGCTGATCTGGTTCTTGAAAGCGTCTGTCACACTTTTCACCAGCCCGTCGAATGAATCGGTCAGCAGTTTGGTCCGGCTGTCCGCCTGTACAGCCACACCCGCGCCGAAACGGATTGTCGCAGTCGTCGAACCCGCGCCACCACCAGGATAGGCGAACTGGATCCGCAGCCCCTCAACCGGGGTCCCGGCTTTCCCGACAAGCGTGGTTTTATTCTCGATCGTGGCGGCAAAACCGCCAATCGTGTTCACTCCGTTCGGGTCCAGTGTGCCATTTGCCAGCCAGGCCGCTTCGACTTCGTAACTACCGCCCTGGGTTTCCTTGGTGTAGCTGGCCATTTGCAGCGTTGTGTCTGTTGTCGAACTCGATTTTGCGAAGACATTTGCAACCCCTGCAGCGTCGGCTTCCAGGGCCGCCTGCAGCTTGGAGTCGTTAATGCTGAGAGTGCCGTTCGCTCCCAGCGAAATACCAATGTCGCCGAGCGATCGATATACAGCATCCTCAGAAAGTCCTGGGACTTCGTTGATAACAACCGACGCGAGTTGTGAGCGGATATTCCGGATCTGGCTGTCATCCATTAAAACACCGCGAACCTCATTCTCTGCATCGTAGCGCGTAAAGCCGGAAATGTCGTTCATCAAACCGTTATAAGCATCCACCCAGTCTGAAATCCGCTGCTTGATCGCCGTGTAGTTATTCTCTACTGATATGTTCACCGCGGTATTCGAGGTGTCCTTCAGTGTAAGGGTTACCCCGGTCAGCACATCGCTGATCGTATTCGATTCACGAGTGATCCAATCCCCGGGCGGGAATCCGTCCACACGGATCTGCGCAACCTGGGCATCGCGAGTTCGAGTCCAGGAAGCGTCGTCAAACCCGCCACCGGAACCGATTGTTGTTTCGACATCGTCGATCGAAATCGAATTCGCACTGGTGGGAGACTGAGCAGTCAGGACAAGATGCAGTGGATCGACTTCACCACCGTCATCGATGGTGGAAGCCGTTACAAGTGGATTGCCCTCATCGTCCCGGTTGTTGTCACTGTTGTTAATCAGCTGCACCAGCCCGAGCAGCGTCGTGCCGTTCGGCACATCGATCGAAATCGTTTCATCGTCAAAATTGAAAACAAACTTTCCACCCGCACCAGTGTGGACAGCTGTGGTGTTCAAGTCCGCCCAGCCATCCGAATGGACATAAACCTCAGTTTGCGCCAACTGGTTCACCAGGATCGAGTGGGAACCTGAAACGGCGCCGGACTCAGCGGTCACCGATACGACATCCGAATTGGCGCTTGTGGCCGTTTTGCGGAGGATCTCATTCGTAGTGTCGATCCGCTGCGCCTGGGTCATCAGAGTGTTCAACTTCGTCTGAATCGCGTTCCAGGCGGTCGTTTTCTGTTGAAACGACTGCTTTCGCTGTTGCAGACGGTTGACAGGCTGCCTTTCAACCTGCATGAGCAGATCGATAGTGGCTTGCCAGTCGATGCCTGATGCGAGTCCGCTGATCGTTGTTGTTGATGCCATCACACCCTCAAGGTTGGCAGTATGCCTGACCGGTTGGGGCAGTAGATCTGAAGTTAGCTTTGACATCCGCACCGCAAAAAGACCCATGGTGGCGCGGGTTCACCCTGAACCTGCGCCATCCATGGGTGTCGGATCAACGGTCACGCCCTCCCGCTCGCAACGGGATCAATGGCGTGCGACTGGATGCCGGATCAGCCGACCAGACCGGAAACGATCTGCGGAACCATGTTCGCCTGGGCGAGCATCGACACACCCGTCTGCATCAAAATCTGGGCGCGTACGAAATTGCTCATCTCGGCGGCGATATCCGCGTCTCGAATCTCCGATTCTGCCGCTACTGCATTTTCACGGCTGATCTGCAGGTTCAGAATCGTGTTCTGCAGACGCTCCACGTATGCACCGATCCTTGTCCGCTCGGTGTCCTTGGTGTCGATCGCCGTATCGAGCGAATCAATCGCGCTTTGCGCATTGATTGTGTCGGTCAGCGAAAGATCCCCAAGTCCGAGTGCGCTGGCAGTCATGTCAGCGATCGATACATAGTAGTAGTCCTGGCCGGAAACATTGTAGGTTCCAATGTGGAACTTCAGGCCTGGACTTCCACTGAGCGAACCATCCAACAGGTTGAGATTGTTGTAGTTGGTGGTTTGCGCGATACGTGTGATCTCACTCCGCAACTGTTGGAACTCAACATTCAGGGAGTTTCGATCTGCGGATGTCAGGGCGCCGTTGGACGCCTGGACCGCGAGGGCTCGCATCCGTACGAGCTTCTCGTCGATGACGGACAACGCACCTTCTGCCGTAGCGAGAAGATTAACGTTGTAGTTCGCGTTCCGCTCCGCTTCCGTCATTGAAGCGATTTGCGCGCGGAACCTCTCGCTCACGGCCAACCCGGCCGGATCGTCCCAGCTGTAATTGATCCGCAGACCGGAGGAAAGGCGTGTGAGCGCCTGGTCCAATTCGCCCTGCGTCTTCCAGATGTTACGCTGAGCGGTGAGCGAGAGCACGTTGTGGTTAATCCGTGTGCTCATCCTGCACCTCCTTGCACCTGTTTGCCGAAAAGAACCCTTGCTATCCACTTTATCGGTGAACAGGAGGCGAACCTTGAGCGGCACTTGAGACATTGTGCGAGGAGTGCCTCTCCTTCCCCGGAAACAGTGGGTTTGGAGCAGTCAGAGCACTTCGATGTGGAGCCATCTGCAGCTTGTCAAAGAGCGAAGTATCTACCCTACACGGTCTACACGACCCCCACTCTGTTCGTTCGAAATGGACTGCATCCTTGTCATAAACCGCTTTCCGCGATCGACAAGGTTTTGATTTTCCTTCAGACGGTTCATCTGGGCTTCGAGGGCGACCAGGATGCCACGATCCAATTCCTTAAGCCTCGCCAGCTTCTGTCGCTCAAAGCCGGAAAGCCTCTCCTTCAGAGAAGCTGAGAGATCATCGGAGTAAGCAGGGAGCGGATCATCCTCTGGCAGCCCGGCGAGTCTGGCGATAAGCTTCCCGCGTTCAACCATTGCAGAATCGAAGGCTTCACGGTGCTCTATCTTTGCTGCAGTCAGTGCATCTTCGCTGACAGTCAGTAGCCGGTGCACCAGCCGTTCTCTTTCCGCCGCCCTGCTCATCCTTCGATCCGGATGCCGCGGAGCGATTCAATAGCCCCGTTCCAATCTTCGAGTAACGGATTAAGTTCGTATTCGATCAGATCGGCGATCAGAATGCTGTCACGGTTGGTCTGAGCTTCGATCATCTCATCGAGCACCCTGCCCACACGTTTCGTATTCTCTTCAAGGTTGCCCTGACCGGTTCCCACCTCAGCAGCGCCCACCTGCAGCAATCCAGCGACCGAAATGGTGGTGTTCAACAGGATGCGCATTCCATCCATGCAGCGTGCGAACACTTCATTAGCCTTCTCGAATGTGTCCGATCGAAACAGCACCGCTGCCCGTGTCAATTCCGCCAACAGCGCGACCAGGAACTCCTCGATGCTGTCGAGGGAATCGGACGCCAGATCGGATGCCAGCCCGGTTTCCATCTCGATGGTCGTGAGGGATGGCAACATGCGTAAATGCTCATTCCGATTGCCGGTCACCTCGACACCGTCGATATGGACACGGATGATTCGTTTTTTGGTATCCAGTGTGCTCGCCACCAGCCCGAGCACATCGGCTACCGTCTCCTGACCCGCTTCCGGCAAGGTCACGATATCGCCATCAACTCGAAGCTCTGTCATGCTCTTCCTCCTTCCGCCACCGGAACCACCTTACGTATGGACTTGCGGACAGTTTCCAGAATGGATGCAACCCGGTGGTTGTATGTGTGTTGTTCGTGAATTCGTTTCATGGCAAGCGCCACCTTTTTCTCGGTTTCCCGGGGCGATCGCTCGATTCGATCCAGCAGGGACTCGACCTCCTCAACCTGCGAGAAAACAAAGCATTCATCCTCAGCAAAGCATTCATGGAGTGCTTCCTGGTCATCGGTAATCAGAATGCCACCCGCGGCTGGGACGTCAAACACGCGTTGGTTCACCGCTCCGGGCATCTGGTAGGACGTGGTATTCAGATGGATGGATTTTCTGTAAATCTCCGGTAGTTCCCCGTAATAACTGACTGCCGGGTGCCAGTCGGCTTCAGTCGCAAGTTCATGCCAACCCGGATCTCCGTAGATCTGCAAGCCCAGGGAAGCGAGTGATCTCGCCAATTCTGCACGCATATCCCGTGTGGCAGTCAATGCCAGCGCGGAAGCGTACTGAAGTCTCTCCCGCTTGCTCCACTCGTCGAGCGACACCCCTTCGGCGCGAGCCGCAGCTTCGAGGGCGTCGAGGGGTTCGATCCGTCCCGAGCGTTGCAATACAACCGCCCGGTCGAACAGCCTCATGGGTTGGCTGTCGATATTTGCCTTCGTGCGCCAATCACGTGAACCAGCAACGTTGGAATTGGCGACCCAGCGCAGCCGTCCTCGGCCTGAGACCGCCCCGTCTGGAGAAAAGCGGTCGATATCGGTAGCCAGTGGCAAGTAGTGGATATGCTGAAAGCCGTACTCCTCCAGTTCCCTGAGCGTGGCTTTCTCCCATGTGAAGACAAAGGATTCGCCGTGCGTGGGGACAATGTGGTCAAGAAGTATGAATCCGGGACGATCCACATACCAACTCACGATGGGCAGACCGATGCGTTTAAGCAATCTCCCCAGCTCACCCGACTGATCGAATCCCAGATGGTTGACAGTGATCAGCAGGTCAGCTTCCAGACTCAGCCGCAGCAATCGTTCGATCACATCACTCCTGTCCTCATAGGTGAGCGGCAGGACACGATGTCCCAGGTTTCGCAATGCCTGGCCGATCTCCTCCTGCAGGTAGTATCCGCTTACCAGCAGGATCACACTTAGACGTTCCTGTCGCATTCGAGGACGCTGAAATCGTGCGTAGGGATCGCCCGAAATGCGCTTGTCCGACCCATTGATTGGCGCTGTATTCGATTGTGATGCGGCTGTTGACTGTTTCCAATCCGTGGTCCCGGACCGGTACACAGCCGCGTGCGACCAGGCTTCAGGAAGCGCTTCGATGACGTTCTGAACGCTTGTCAGAAGCTGAACATGGCTTCTGTACAACGATTCGGTGGCCGCGAGCTGTTCTTCGAGCGTGCCATCGGGCAAGTTTTCCCGCTCAAAACGAAACAGCAGCAGCAACGGACGAAGAATCGGATTCGACAGGTGTGTGCGTGTCAACTCCTCGATTCCACGTTCGACCTTGTCGGCGAGTTGAGTCAGTCTATTGATGTTCCGAACCGCGTCGAGTGCGTATTGACGCATGAGCCTTGTATCCTCCACACGTTCATGTAACGCATGAAGGAACCCCGCCAATCCCTCTCCGTGAGAGCTGTTCAGTGATTCGAGCATGGCAGCGGTCGGTGCGCCGTATAATTCGGCAAGGGCCTTGGCGCAACTGCCGGCCGCCATCTTCAGGTCGATTGGTTCGCCTGTCAACCAGTCCGGCAACAGAACCCGGAGAATCTCCCGTTGAATCCGGTCGCCCGATTGCCTGTGCCGTGTCAGAGGCAGCTTACGCCAGTATCCGCTGTCATCACGGCTCGTCCGCCAGATATGAACCCCGCTGAATTCACTCAATTCGCCGCTCTCGGGCATTGGTCCGACGAGCAGCTTTTCGGCGAGGTGCGCGACAAGCTCTGGCTTGATCAGGCTGTGACAGTTGAAGTGCGGGCATCGCACGTGGAAACTGCAGGGAAAACAGGCGATGTCAGGTTCAATGATCAGGTTGTCCGGATTGATCGGACCGGTTTCATCCGAGAGCGCGCTCCCCAGGTTGATCACCAGGCATTTTGTCCCCACAACCTGGGCGAGGTGCATTGTCCCGGTGTCATTCGTGATCAGCAGGTCACAGGATTGGAGTACCGCAGCAAGTGTTTCCAGATCTGTTTTGCCCGCGAGTGAGAGGGCTGCATCACCAAAAATCCGAGCTGCTCTCATCACGCTTTCGGATTCCGCGGAAGTGCCTGTCAGGACAATCTTTGCACCGATCGACTCTGCGAGCCTCCTCCCGGTCTCCCCGAAGGCTTCGGCCTCCCACTGCTTTTCACGGGTGGATGCTGCGACCTGGATTGCAACGACCGGCGTTGCCCCCCCTCCCTCGGACAAGCCCTTCAGCAGAGCCTTCGCATTCCGGCGCGCCTGTCCGGAAGGATGAACCGCTGGAATCGAACTGAATTCGGCGGATCTGCTGCCCCTCAACCCCAGCAGATGCAGATCGGAGAGATGAATTGGATTGATTCCGCGATTCAGGTTTCCGGCAAAGAAATAACGATCCACAGGCGACGCCATCCGGCGCTTCGCTCGTTTGTCCAGGTACAACCCTGCGACCACCCTGCCACGCATTCTTGAGGCGAGCACAGCGCTGACCATCGAGTGTGTGAGATTGTAAATCAGGTGATAGTCTGTCGTTAGAAGTGTATCCAGCTGGGACGAGAGATCGCGCACTCGTGTTGCAAGCGATTGGTTTTCAAATTCGTGTGCCGCGATTCTGCTCAGAGCGACAGGATCCAGGGTGATCGTTTCATCCACAGGCAGAAGGGATGCTACCTGCTCAAACCCTTTCGCCACAATCAGATGGAGTGGATGACCGGGCTGCTGTTTGCGGATCGCATGTAGCATCGGCAGGGTGAGCAGGATGTCCCCGAGACGAGTCAGGTTGAGGATGGCGATGGGTTGATTCACGGCATCACCTCCTCAGCCCTGCGCGAGTGCAGAAAGCAGCTGAAGAGCCTGTTGTACCTTGCGTGAAGGATAGGAAATTGTGATCTCAGCGCAGCGAGTCCGCGAGTGTAGAGCCACTCACGTTCCAGCCTGTAAAGCAACAGTAGCGCACTGATTGAACCAGCCGTTTTTTCAAGGTTCAGCCACTGTGATTCCAACTGCGCCAAGCTGAGACTGTCGGATTTGAGGGTGGAGGTAGCAGGATTCGTGATACGATTCAGCATTCCCTCGGACATCTGCAACGCCCGCTCGATTGATCGATTAAAATTGTCGCTGTCCTCAGGTTCTGTGAGGTCAATCTCAGACGTGGATTCTTCAGTCTCGGCAAGCAGAGAGTACCACACATTTCTCCAATGGCGTGCACTGCCCGCGTTATGATCCTCCCCACCGAATCGATGCAGTTCCTCCAGGTCGAGGCACCCTTGCCTGTCGAATCGTGTTCTCAGCACACGGTAACATCTTGCAGATGCCTGATCAGGAAACGGAGTCTGGAGGCCAAGCTCTGCACAGACGAAGTGGAGCACATCGGTTGCAGGAATGGTCCAGCTCTGATCGGCAATTGGGTTCTTCGGGTGTTCCTGACTCGGGTGATCCGGATGCAGGGTCTCGATGACCAGGTGACCTGCTGCCCCGGGAGCGGTGTCCTCCGGGCGAGCCATTGCGAGAAAGAGCGACACTGTCTGTGTCCCCACGGATGCGGCAACGTGTAGAGGACCGGTGTCATTTGTCACAAGTAGATCAACAGCAGCGAGCAGGGCAGGGAGCTGTACAAGCTCGATCCTCCCCGCCAGATTTGTGAGGTTGAGTCCGGCCTCTGCAGCGACCTGATCACAGAGTCCACGCTCGGCGGTACCACCGATGAGCACTACTCCAACCCCATTTGCCACAAGCGATCGTGCCAGTTCGGCATAGGAGTCGATCGACCAGCGTCTCGCCGGGTGATTCGCACCCGGATGGAGCGCTACCAGTGGCCGTGGGAGAGCGGCGATGGCAGAAGCGAGCAGCTCTTCAAGCGGGAGCGGAGTTGCGCTCACCGCAATTTCACCACGCTCAACCCCGGCTCCCATGCGGTAGATATCGCACAGGTTGAATGAGTTGATCTCTCGATGATGGAAAACGGTGAAAAAATATCGAAACCAGGGACCGTGGATCACCATGCTTCCATCATGCACTCGTTGACGTCCAAGTGAAAGCGGGGCGTTCAGTTGGGATGCCAGGTGCGCGGAAAGATCATCATGGGTAAGATTGATTACCACCTCGAAGTGGCGTTCACGCAGCTTACCAATCCAGGCCCTCCATCGCGCTCCGCACGCCGCCAGTGATGTCCCCTTCGAGATCAGGACATTCAACAGGTCGTCCTCGAACACAAGCACTTCGTCGACACCGTCCAACTGGCCGGCAAAATCTGCAAGATTGCTGGTCACCAGCAGATGAACCCTCGCCTCTTCACGGTCATGCAGACCGATCATGGCGGGGGTCATTTGCACCAAGTCACCCATACGGGCCAGGCTGACCAGCAGGATGTTCATACCACACCCTTCTCCTGTGCCCATTTCCTGAATTCGTTCATCAGCAGGAACAGCGCCTCGGTCTCCCCCATTTCCTGCTCGTCATGCAGAATCTTCTCCGCAACACCTTCCAGGGTCAGCACATCATCTGGTGCTCCCATCCTCGCGAAGAAATCAGCGAGTTCCTGGTCCTCGCCCGCGTCTTGAATCAAGGAGCGGACGGTGTTAGGATCGGGATGGGTTTCCGGCAATTCGCAGGTCCTGGCAATCACCTCCAGCGCTTCGCGCATGCGATGTTCATAGGTGTGCTCTGAAAGGACACGCTGCCTGCCCGCCTCTGCGATTTGTGCAGCTTCATCCGGGTGAGCGAGGTAATACTCGATTTTCTGCCGACAGGAGGCGAGATCGCTGAAAACGACAACTTCTTTGCCCACTTCGAAGAGTTCTGGAAGCAGCGATCGTTCGTCCACAAGCTGAAAACCACCGCACGAGGCTATCTCGAAGGTGCGTGGATTGACAAAATCCCCATGCGGATTCACCCCATCCGTATAAGTGGAAGAATGCAGATTCAGGTTGATCCGGCTGGCGTTGTAGATCCTGACGATTTCTTCCTCGTCGACCCGCTCACCGTTTTTCTGCAGGATATCGCCCAGCAGCCCCGCCCCCTCCCAGTCGCTGCCCCACAGCTTGAAATCGAGGTCTGTAAGCCCCAGGAAAAACTGCCTGCGATTGAAATAACCTGCGCCCATGTGGCTGATGTCGCTTCCGAAATGGTCGCGATCTGCATCGGTCAGCTCAATTTTGCGGTGGATTTCCGGATCGGCCGCCAGGGGCAGGTAGTGCGCTTTTCGTACGCCCGCCTTCTTGAGACGCTCCTCGAACCCACCCTTCTGGATGTGGAAAAAGAGATCGTACCAGGGCGCCACATGCAAGCCGTACTCGAACAGCTCGCCATCCTCAACAAACCAGAATGCGGTGGGCACTTTGGCACGGTGCAGTTCTTCCACTGCCTCACGTGTCCCTGGAGACTGCGCCATAAAAAAAACAAGCTGGGGTTGGAACTCTTCCGCTCGCGCCAATACTGTCCTGCCGAGCAGTTCAGTGTATTGATTCTGCAGTGCCTGACTTGCCGTTTTATTACCCGACACCTTCTCCAGCATCGATTTGCCGGGTGCAAATGGTGTCAGGTCCAACAGGTCCACTTTGTGACCGAGTCGCAACAACGCCCTTGTCACATACCGTCCGATCGGCACACTACCACCGGCAATCGCGCCAACCACCATAATTCGCAAACCTTGCGGGAGTTGTGCCGCGCGGCCACGCAGGATGCCTTCAAGCGAGGATTCCGCGTGGGGTGCATAGGTTCGACAAGCAGGGAGAACGACCGCGGATGCTTCCCTCAGCTCTTCCGGGGAGATAGTCTCGAAGTCCTGAGGACGAAACACTCCCTCGGACCCGACAACAACCGATGCCCGAACGAAAACGCTACTCAGGTCCATCGTACTGATTGCCAGTTCAAAAACTCTCTCGTCCGGCTCGAGCAGGATCAACCGATGATTCGGCCTCTTGTCTGCAATTGCCAGCGCGATATAGCCGAGGCCAATCCCGAGCAGGTAGACAGGCATTCCAGGTTCAACATCCGCAAGCAGCGTATCGGCCAATCCGTCAGCTTCGCGTTGCGGTTGGTAACGGCTGTGAATGGTCTGCTCGCCGAATCGCAGCGTTGGCGTACCATTTCGTGCCTGCTCGAGCTTGAAAGGCGCGGTGGGACAGCCTGTGGCGAAACGATCTGCAAGAGTCGCATGGCCGGATGATCTCAGTGCTGCGATGTTCCTGTCGCGGAGCGTCAGCGAGTCTGTCACGTTTCCCTCCCCACCAGGGAGGGCGCTGTTCCGAATGGTGCTGTCGAGCGCCGCGCGCTGGATCGTAAAGGGAGTTGGGTTCCCTCCCGCGATACGTTTCTGCTTGAAGGCAAAAGGTAGCTCTGGCGTGCTCGATCGATCAGATAACGTTCCGCCTCGTGATCCCGTGGATTGTGCATGTGGTACCGCTGCCAAAGCGGGGGCGTGAACTCCACTGCCTTCCTTTCGACGAGAATCCTGTCCAGCCGATCAACGATCCCGCGATTTTCGGGATCCAGCGCCAATGCCCGCATATAGTGCTCAAATGCGGTCCAGAAGATTTGAGGAGCCGCGCCACGGTTAAACCCGGGAGTCAGGTCAAACCCGATTGCCGCCAATCGGTCACCGATCTCAAGATGAAGCGGCACCACATCCTTGAAGGGAACCTCAAGCTGATCGGCAGCCAACCCAGGATTATCAGACGCAAGCGCGCTGATGGCTCGATACAATTTCATCTGGGCGGGCGATACTGCGGAGATCGAATCAGCCACCTCGAACATCCGACCGCGACCAACCAGCTCGTTCAGCATGGCGCGCCTGTGGGGATCAAAACCAGCAGAATCGGACAGGAGGATGGAGATTGAGCTTTCCGCTACAGCCCGCAGTTCAGGCCACTTCAGGAACGCCTGCACCTTCCCCCACAGCACTTCGTACTGCTGTTCCTGTGTGAATCTCGCCTTCCGGACGGCAAGTTTTGTCAGGTCACGGATCACCTGCTTCGCGCGACGCTTCAGCGTATGTTTTTCCATGACCAGCTCGGCACCCGCACGTCCAATGTGTTCAGACCTGGAGGAGTGATCGAGGAGGTTCTTCACAACATTTTCAAGGTTTGATTGATTAAATGTGACCAGCGAGTACCCATCCGTGAACAGCATCTCCTCGCCACGTGCCTGTTCTGTGAGCAACACCGCTCCGCAGGCCATCGCTTCGAAGGTGCGAAGATTGATGCCGTCGAATAGCAACTCATTCAGCACGATCCTGGCACGGCGGTAGTGTTCAGCGACCTCCGCAGGAGGTGCCGACCGTTTCCCGCCACCATCGAGGATCGTGACCTCGGTGACCTGCTGCAATCGGTGAAGAATCGCAGCACGTTTCGGGCGCAATCGGGCGTCGACCGAACCTACAAAGAGAAGAGGAATGTCACGCACCGCGTCATTCACGGGGGGGTGATACAGACTTTCATCGGCGGCGAGGGGCAGCCAGCGCGCCCAGTCAATTCCGCTCAAAGCCCAGGACCGCCAGACTGCGTATTGGTCAACCCAGACCCTGTCAAATTGGCGTGCGTAATAACGCTGCCAGAAATCGTTGATCGGCGTGTCGACCGCATAAAAAGTGGATGGAATCGTGAAGCGTTCCAATCCCTTGAAGAATACACGATGGTTCAGACTGTCGACCTGAAGTAGCGCACCCGGCGTGAAACCCGCTTGTTTCACGACTTCAAACAAATCGTCACGCTCCGGATCGACCTGGAGATCGTTGCGGGAGTCCAACCCGACCCGCAGAATCTCGACACCTTCGGTTTGAAGCGAATCCCCGAAATAGGTGTCGTTCAGCACGAGTAGCTTCATCCCAGATCCTCCTCGACCGTTGAACCCTTCTCTGCCATGAGGTGATGATGCCACCTGCGGTCGGCATAGGGATAAGAATCCGGTCGGTACGGGTACCGGCGAGGCCGGCCCGGACGCGCTGAAGGCCGCGCCAATCTGCGGCTTTCCGTGTCTGCACTTGTCCGGTATACCGTTGATAAATGAACAAATACGCCATACGGAGTTGCGGGGACGGCTACCTTCTTCCTGGATGGCAGACGCACTGATTGATGATCGGTCAGGGTCCGCGTTTCTTTCTGGCTTGGCTCACCGTATAGCTTCTGCATGTTGTGCGCTCCTGAGGTGGTCTTGTTTCCCTGTCAGGTTCCCCACTGCATCTATCAATTCAAAACTTCGCAAAACGCCTTCGATCCAATTCGCTTCATCCTTCGATACTTCCTCCGTCCTCTCAAACTTCCCACTCACCCAATCTGTAATTCCAGCCGCCGCGAGCTCATCGGAGTGACTGCCAGCAACGAGGCACTCCCCGGGTGTGCCGCCCTGCGCTTCCTGCCCGAAGAGGAGATGTTTGAGCAGAGGCAACCATCGTTCCCCTTTCGCGAAGGGAGAGTGCGCTGCGTTGGATGGAGATCGGTAGCTGACACCCAGAGGTGAAGATCCGGCCACCAGCAGATGGAAGGGATGGAACGCATGCTCGAACTCCTGCAAAGGATACTCATCATCACACATGTGCCAGGCGAGCTTCGCGACTACACTCATGTCCAGGTCGGCGAGGTAATCATCCCGGCTATCCTCATCTTGCGCCAATGAATCCTTGTGTACCAGGGCAACGGCGTTTTGGCAATACGGCCCGGTTTCGGCTGGATTCGCCTGACCGTAGAAAAGGCCCAACGGTCTGCATCCTGTTGCCGCAGCCAGTTGCAATGTTCCTGTGTCGGGCGAAATGAGAACATGATGCTGTGCCAGCAACCCGGGAAGCTGATGCAAGTGCGTTCTGCCAGCCAGATTTCGCACGCGCGCATCACGTGACCGCAGCAGATTCAGCACATAGCCGGCATTGTCGATATCGTCAGGGCCGCCCAGCAGGTCAACCTTTGTGGCACCGAGATCCAGCAACGACTCGACCAGTACGGCAAGCTTTTCCGCATTCGGCCGTCTTCCTGCCGCACCTGCTCCCGTGTTGACCGCGAAACTCCTTCCCATTTCCGGGCGTTCGACCGAACTACAAACTGGTTTTGCAAAGGGTGTGCCCAAGCTGTCGCAGAAGCGTGGTCGCTTCAGGGGAAGAATGGGCGGGCCATACGCCGCCCAGATCTCGCAGAGGTGGACCGGGTTAAATGTCCGATCGCTCAACGCTGCATTCAGGTAACGGTGCGGTGGTGGAATGGGACGACCTGAAAAGGGACCGACGTACTCGACCGCAGGCACGAGACTCGCTATCAACGATGGTAGATCGCCCTGGTTCAACAAGAGCACACGATCCGCAGCTGCCGCGTCCCGCCACTCCTCGGCCCACCCCTTTGCACGCGCATATCCGGCTGAGAGGGACTGCGTCGTTGTTTGAACCGGAAAGGAAGCGAGGTCGACTCCGATCACTCGGTCGACCCCGTGAAGAAGATGGGCCGCTTGGATTGTGCGGCGATCGACCAGCAGGGTAACTGTTGCCCCGGCCGAAACGAGATTCTGGAGCAGCGGGGAGGATTGAATCAGGTCACCGAAACGTGCCAGTTGGATGACGGTGATACGTTTTCCGGACCACGACACAGGCTCGCCACGATGCCCTTGCATCAGGAAACACCCGGATCGCCCGGAATGTGATCGAGCAGCTCACGGGCACCCTTATGGTCCGGACGTGTTTCAAGGACTCGGATCGCCTCGAGACGTGCCGCATCCAATTGCTGGTCGCCGTACAGTACTGCCGCGAGGTGGAAGCGAGCTTCCACATCATCCGGATGAAGTGTCAGATAGGCCTGGAGTGGTGAACGGGCTGCATTCATATCCTCAGCCTGCACCGCCGCAGCGACAAGCCCCACGATCGCAGGGCGATACCCGGGCTCGAGCGACGCGGCACGACAGAATAATTCCAATGCCGACCCCGAAGCGCCGCGACGCAGTTCCACATTGCCCTTGCCGAGATAGGCACGCATATTGGCGGGATTTAATTCCGATACCTTCGTGAAGATCCCGTCCGCCTCCTCCAATTCGCCATTGACAAGATGATAGGTCGCAATCCCGATCCAGGCCCTTTCCGCACTCGGATCATCGCTCACGGCCTTTCGATAGCAGGCGTAAGCCTCCTCCGATCGGTTTAGCCGGAACCGGGCATCTCCCAGCAAAGTCCAGTACATCACGCGATTTCGGACATTCCCGTTCACCTGCTGGCGGGCCTTCACCAATGCCTCTTCGGCGATGTCGAACTTCCCATCCTTGATCAGTGTTTCCGCCCGACTCAATAGATCGTGAAGCGGGTCCTGGTCCTTTTCGGCGACTCCAGTTGCCGATTTGATTGAGGATTGCTCGTTCATCGCATCCTCCTCCGGTTCACGTCGCCCAGGAGCTGTGGATCGTCCCAATGGCACAAATCGGACATTCTTCCCCTCTCGCACCGACCGATACCCATCCAGATGGGCGTATGCATCCACATCGGCCCCCACTTTTCCGGCGTGGTAATCGATCCATTCATCGGGAAGGGGTACCTCCATTTGATGCTGGTGACAGGTTGCGCGAGCCTTCGGTTCATAGACTATTCGAAAACCGAGGTATCGGGATCGCAAGCAGAAGTCAACAAAATCAAGCTGTTCATCATAGCGTCCCTTCGCGCCCCCTACCTGTTCCCAGCAATTCCTGCTCACCAGCACCAGCCTGCCGTCTACGGCCTGGTACACTCGGCGCTGGTAGAGCGAGGGAAGCAGGTTGGTCGATTCGAGATGCACCCACATCGGCCTGGAAGATTCATCGAAAGCGATTCCTGCGTGCGCAACCTTCCCGTCCGGGTATTGCAAATACCCTCCAGTGACGTCAGCCCCCTCCTCGCAAGCTGCATGGTAGAGGGCAGTCATCCAGCCCGCCTGGACTTCGGTCGATGCATCGACAAATGCGAAGTACTCCCCAAGCGCCTTTTCAACCGCCATCGCCTGGCGTTCACTTCCGGATTGATTGTTGGAGTCCGTGAGCAAGAGCACCCCGAGATGCTCAAGTGCTGTCCCGACCGTCTCCGAAAGCGCGGGGTCGAGCACGACAATCACTTCGAAGGGGATTGTTGCAGTGTGTTCGATCAATGCCTGAATCGTGCGCAGGAAGATCTCCTGATCAGTATTGCCTGTGACAATAATGCTGACCAGAGGGCGATTCGCCGCCCGCAGCGAATTGTAGACCTCTGCACGACGTTCGTCTAAAATGCCTCTCCTCGCAGCGCGCTCCTCCGGATCACGCGAAGGGATAGCATGGTAGAGCGAAGGCAGTTCCTCGAGGAGGGATGTGTCCGGTGCGGAATCATGCGCTGCAGCATCCCAGGCATCCAGATCGGGATGGATAACCTCGTTCCAGGCGACCTGCAACAGGTTCTCGACCACCAACGGCCACCAGGGACGCATCCCTCGCCATGATTCGGTCTTTTTCAATCGACTCAACGCCGTCCGTCTGACGAGCAGATGCTCCGGTCGAACAGCAGGCTGGATACGGAGATCGGCCAACAACCGTGACACCTGCCCGCTGTAGGCACTCAAGTGCACAACATCTGCCCTATCACTTCCCGCGAGCAGGGCGGAAAGAGTTTCTCCCACCGGTTCAACGCCTGCGGGAACAATCCAAACCCACTCCCCGGTGGCGACTCCGATCGCCGCAGCCAGCCTCCGTCCAGTGGAAACCCGTGGCGAAAAGTGCAGCCAGGCATCCGTCTCGATGCCAGATTCAGGCGAACCTTCCTCGTTGGAGGCAGTTGCGAGAATCACCTCGCAATTCGCTTCCCCCTGGCCTCGTATCGCCTGATATGTACTGTTAATCGAACTATTATTATCATTCTGTAACAGGATGACACTTACACGCTTTTGTTCATAGTACCCCTGCTGAAGTGCGGGTAAATCCTCAACAATGATCTCATTTTCCTGCATCTGCGATGGCTGGATCGGTGACTGTGCTGATGAACCCCGTCCCTTTGCTTCGATTTCAGCAGGATCTCCTCCTCTGTTCCCCGCAGCATCAGCCGTTACAGGATCCTCGATCCGGGTGAGGAGTCTTGCCCCGAGCTCGATTCTGTGTTTCAAATCGATGGTATTCAGATTTTCGGCATCACCTCTATTCCAGGCAAACTGATAGCAGCGCTCTGCCTGGGAATGAAGCGCCATTTTCTCAAGAACAATACCTACTCGTGCGAGCTCCCCTGATTCTTGTTGCCCTTCCCACTCCGTTTCATCCAGGATATGGAATGCTTTCAGTCCCTGTCGCACGATTTCACGGCTTGCCTCATCATTCGCGATCATCCCGAGATCGGTAAGTGCCAACAATCCGTGCAGAGCTGTGTCGAGATCGCTGCTCCAACTGAAACCCCGGTCGAGAACTGATCTGGCACGGAGCATGCCAGCGTCGATAATCGTTGAGTCTTTCTGCGCAAGACCATACAGCACCAAGGCACGAGCGAGGCGAAGTTCCAACTCAGGGATTCTGATCGGCGGTTGCTCCTTCAGAACCCTGATTGCAGCGGTGAGTATTTTATCGTGGTTATCATTCCCCAGACCGCGGAGGCAAAGGGCAGTGAACGCCTCAACGGCGATCATTGTCGTTTGGGGATCATCCCACCCACCCTCCGGGTCACGCCGCTTCGCTAACCCCTCGGTCAGGCGATTCGCTTCCGTCAGGCACCCTCTTTCCGCAAGAGTTGGAATTACGAAGGCTGTGGCCAGGTTGTCGGGAGCCCCGTATCGAGCATCCAGGACAAGGCCATCCTCGCTGATCCGACCAAGCAGTTCCTGCAGATCTTGGCTGACCTGTTGTGCGATCTTCATCTCAAATCCTTACCTGATGAAACTCACAAGTCCGGACTGCAACACCTGCCCCCCAACGCTCACAGCCTGCTGGAGTGCAAGGCTTTGCATCTGGTACTTGGAAATCCATTCCGTGAGGTCAGCATCGATGGTGGAACTCAGATGCTGGTCTTCAAGGATTTTCAAGTCCTGGTGGCGTTCTTCGCTTTTCATCAGCCTTCTCACCGCGCTGCCAATCTCGGTCAGTTTCACCCGGATGCGTTCAGATGCCACGTCGATTTTGTTAAGCGTTTCCGCGAGGACAACTGCCGAGTCATACTGGGGTCGTGTATATACAGGGTCTCCCGGAACTGGGGGCGAAGCGGGCGGCTCCTGATCACGATCATTTTCGATGCCATCAAGCAGAGCAGCTCGTAAATCGATCAATGTTTGAAACAGGTCACCATCTTCGCCAGGTTCGCCGGTTTGGAAAACTTCAAGGCCCAGCACGTTTACCTGAACTTTCTCCCCATCGGCGGTCATCCGATAGATTTTGCCGTCCATGCCATTGAGCTGGTCACGCACTTGGATGATATCGCCAGTTAAGGGGTCCGTGATCGGGGTATAGGGTGCATCCTGTGTGTTGAATCCCCCGAACAGGTACTGGTCTTCATGCCGGGCGTTGGCGATCGAAATCATCTCATGCAACATCTGTTCGATCCGAGTCGCAATCGAACTGCGGTCCGCATCGGTTGTGGCACCGTTCGTTGCCTGAAGGACCAGTGTGCGTGCTTCCTTCAGCAAGTCGTCCGCGGTGGTTAGCTGGGTCTCTGCATAACTCAGCCGGGCAATGCCGTCATCGATGTTTCGCGCATACTGATCGCGGCGCATGCCGGTACTGCGAAGCAGCATAATCCTGCGAGCGGCAGCGGTGTCATCAGAGGGTTTCTCCACCTCCCTGCCCGTACTCAGGACACGCTGTGAGATGAAGAGATCGTTCTGGAGACGCGACAGGTCGAGGAGCAGTTGTCCCTGCTTCATCTGATTTGTGATGCGCATGACACTACCCTCCTATCAGGCGAATCCCTTGGAGATGAGACTCATCATCTCGTCGATCAAATTCGCGACTTTGGACGCTGCGGTAAAGGCGTACTGAATGGTGATCATGTCCGCCATCTCTTCATCGAGGTTGACACCCGTGTAGCTCTGCTGCCAATTCTCCGCCTGTTGCAGACTTGCTTTCGATGCCTCGGCAAACGTTCTGGCGCGTCCCGCTTCGATGCCGATGTCGGTCACAATCCCCTGGTAGAAATCAGTCAGGGACGTTTGCCCGTTATTCAACACCCCTGCGAATTGCAGGTTAAAAATTTCGTGTGCCAGCCCGGCATCTCCGGTGGCGTAGTAGCGTGATGCCGCGACTTTCTGCGGATTTGCAAGCAGGTCGGCGCTCAGTTCCAGCATGAGTGCACCGCCGCCATTCACGTCGAAAAAGCGATTCCCGGTGCTGCCATCCCTCGCGATACCTTGCGTGTGAAGTGCATTCACCTCGTCACGGAGAGCATCTGCAAAGGTGTCAAGCCGTGTCAGCGTGTTTCCGATCAGCTCGCGCGTGGTTACATCGCCGTACAGCTCTCCGCTTTTGAGTTGAAGGGTATTTCCATTATCAGCCCAAACGATATCCCCTCCTGATTTTCCGAGGGATCCGGAACGATCCACACTCCATTCGACCATCCTGGCGGTATTCATACTGACAAGAGCTTCATTTCCGAGGAAGACCGTAACACTGCCGTTATTCTCCTCCTGGATGGTGATATTCGCGACACTCGCAAGTTCCTTGATCAGCTGGTCACGGCGGTCCATCAGGTCATTGGGCTGCTGTCGGCGACTCACAACCGTGTAAATCTGTTCGTTGAGTTGCGCGACCTGAGTGGCGAGATCATTGATTTTTCCAACAGATGACATCATGTGGGCATTCACTTCAGTACGAATATCATCCAATCGTGCATACGTGTTATGCAGGGCGAAAACCAGATCGCGGGCTTTCCCGATCAGGTTGACCCTGCTGGTTGTGCTGTCGACATCATTGGCGAGGTCCTGCCATGCATTAAAAAATTCGTCGAGAGAGGTTGTGACCCCGGAATCACCCAACTCGTTCATCATCGCCTCGACACGTGCGAGCAGGTCGCTCTGCATCTGCCAGCGCCCCGCCTCACCCGCATCGGTGCGTTCCTGACGGGTGAGGAAGGTGTGGTAAGCACGCTGAATCGACTGGACATCCATACCACTTCCAACGGATGCCCGGGTCTCGAACATCACACGCTGGCGGTGATAGCCGGGGGTGTTCACATTGGCGACGTTGTGACTAACCGTATTCATCGCGGTCTGCTGCGCGATAAGGGCGTCGCGAGCCATCTTCAACTGAGACTGAAGCGACGAATAACTTCCGCTGACTTTCTGAAAATTCGTCATGCCCGCCTCAGAGCGTTTTGTTCACGATCATGGCACGGCGATCCTGACCACTGAGTTTGCCGCTGGGTTCGTAGATCACATCACGCAAACTCTCGTCGATCAGAACATCGATGGATCGTTGAGCGACATTCAGGGAGCGTTTGATCAGGTACTGATTCACCTGGTTCGCCCGACGGATCCGATCGACGAGTTGACTCATATTCTTCTTTGCCGACTGGAGCTCGGTCGAAACCTGTCCAAGACTCATCTCCACAAGGCGAGTCAGCGTCAGCTCGTTTTCTTCAACTTTCATGCCGTGAGCAATCCGATTCACGAGTTTGATCCGCTCATTTTCGAGCAGCTTGATTTCGCTGATCAGCTCCTCCTGCCTTGCAACAGAAGTCTCGAACTCGTCGATCTCGTTCTTGACGAGCAACTGCTTCTGCGCTTCCAGCAAGTCGAGGAAGTCGCGCAGCAAACCCTCTTCACGTTTGATGACATCCACGAGAGCCGCGATGAGATCCTGATCCATGTCCTTAACCCTCGCTGTTTGTGGCTTTAATGTCCGCGATCTCCGGACCCTCGGAGGTTCCCGCCACCTGGGTGCCTGGTGCACGTTCAAGCTGCTGAGCGACCTGATCCTTCAAGCGGTAATAAATCGCCTTCACCCGCTTCACGTAATCGGTTGTTTCACGGTAAGGGGGGATGCCACCATGACGGCGGACAGCCCCGGGACCGGCGTTGTATGCGGCAAGCGCTTTGTCCATATCCCCGCCAAAGGCATCGAACTGCTTCCGCAGGTATCCCGCCCCGCCGTGGATATTCTGAACGGGATCGAAGACATCATCGACTCCCATCTCGGCTGCGGTTGTGTCGATCAACTGCATCAATCCCTTCGCGCCAGCATGGGAGACTGCCCTCGAATTGCCACCCGACTCCTGCTGCATCACAGCGAAGATCAATTCCGGCTCGATGCTGACACGTTCTGCCGCCTGCTCAACGATGCGCCCATACTTCGCCATCCGTCTCGGTACGGCTTCAGCCAGCAGGTCCAATTTGTCGACCTGTTTCTCACCCTCCTCCAGGAAGGGTTTCTGACCCTTATTCGCCATTACCTGCCTGTAAATCATTTCGGTAATGCCAAGCCCGCCGGATTCGGCGATCTGATCCCCGAGCAGATCTTTGAACATGTCCTGAAACACCTCACCGCCCATCCCCTTACCGCCGATGATGTCGGTAGACTTCATCATCTCGCGGACGAGCTGACGTGCGAAATAAGCTTCGAAGCCTTTCGCGGCCTTATAGGCATCCGGATCGGCGATATGCTTCGGCACCCGGCCATTTAGCCAGGTAGTGCTTACGTCGCGCGGTATTTTGGATGTGTTGATCCCCATCAGATGATCACCAATTCCGCCTGGAGGGCACCCGCCGACTTCAGCGCCTGGAAGATTGCGATGATGTCACGGGGCGTTACCCCCAGGTTGTTCAATGCTCCCGCCACATCCCCGACATTGGCCGATTGCTGGATCACCACAACCCCGGTACCCTGCTGCTGGACTTGAACTTGTGTGGCACGCTGAACGGAAGTCTGGCCTTGTGAGAAGGGGCCTGGCTGACTGACAACCGGGGTGTTTGTGATCGAGATGGATAGGGCGCCGTGGCTGATCGCCACACTGGAAAGTCGTACGCCATCTCCAATGATGACCGTTCCGGTGCGTTCGTTGATCACAACCCGGGCATTGACATCCGGCGCCACAAGGATCGATTCGGTGTCGCTGATCAAACCAAGCACTCCACCCGGATAATTGGGAGGGACAGTGAGATTGATCGAGACCGGATCGATGGCAGTAGCAATTGCTGCACCCACCACTTCATTGACAGCCGTTTCAATCCGTTTAGCGGTTGTGAAGTCCGGGTCCATGAGAGCGTAGCGGAAGGTTTCAACCCCCTCGAGGCTGTTCCCCTGTTCAACTTCAACGAGGAAACCACCGGGAATCCTGCCCACAGAGCTTGAATTCTGGCGGACACTCACCCCACCGCTCTCCACAGCGAATCCCCCGATGCTCACTGCGCCCTGCGCTATTCCGTAAACACGTTCGTTGGGGCCGATCAGAGGCGAGAGAAGGAGGGTTCCACCCTGCAAACTCCGAGCGTCGCCCATTGAGGAAACCATGACATCAACAGTCTGGCCGGGTTTCGCGAATGGACTGAGTCGAGCAGTGACCATCACAGCAGCGACATTCCTTACTCGGACACGATCGCTGGTCACAGAAATCCCGAACCTTTCGAGCATGTTCGAGAGTGCCTGGTTGGTGAAGAGGGAACGCGGGCTGTCCCCTGTTCCGTCAAGCCCCACCACGATGCCATATCCGACGAGGGGGATGTCGTTCAGCCCCTCGATCGTCGCCAGGTCTTTGACCCTCGATTGCCCGATCGCCGGGATGGTTCCGGTCAGCAGCAAGAGGGCTGCGAGAAGCGCATGCAGGTTCTTCATCAGAATATCCAGTTAAAAATTCGGGTGAAGAATCCCGGTTTGCCAGCATCCGCCATCGCACCTTTTCCCGTATAAGCGATCTGGGCGTTGGCGATGTGGTAACTGTAGATCGAGTTGTCCGATTGCACGTCCTCCGGTCGGACAAGGCCGGTCAAAACTGTTGTCTGCTTGTCACCATTCACTTCCACAACACGGGTGCCCTGGATGGAGAGCAGGCCGTTATCCATCACCTCAGTGACAATGGCGGTCATCTTGCTCTCAAGGGTTCCCTTTGTGGTTGTCGCTCCTTCGGATTCATAACGGTTCGCCAACTGGGAGTTCAGACCGAAGGAGGGAATCAGGTTGGATAACCCGCCCGAACTGCCTGCATCTGTTGTCAGACGGTTGTCCGAATTCGTCCTCGTGTCGACCTGGTTGGAGCCCTGGGCAAATTCAACGATCATGACGGTGATGATGTCACCTTCGTTGAAGGCTTTCTTGTCGGCGAACATTGAACGTCGGACCACATCCTTGATGGTCTGCGCCTGCAATGGAATTGCGCAGAGCAGCAGTCCAGCGAGGATAGGAAGTATGCCGGCAATCCATCTGTTGTGTCTCATGTGCTGCACCTCCACCTCAATTCTCACTTCTGCCGACAAGAACCGTCCCCTGGCTTACAACACGTGCCTGCATCGTTTTTCGGTACAGACGGTTCTCAACACGTACCCAGTCGCCCTCCCGACCATCCTGCATGGCGATACCCGGGACACTCACCTCGACCTGTCCCTGACGCGACAGGATGGTGACCTGCGCGCCACGAACCACATCCGGCACCAGTTCAATGTCCTGCCAGGTGAGCACTTCATCCGCTGAAACCGTACGTCGTATCCTGTAGGGCTGTCCGCGCAATTCCCCGATTGTCTCAGGCCAGACGTCCCGCACCTGTGTAACATCCCTGCGCTGCCAATCGATGCTGCCCGGATCAAGTGGTTCGCCACGCTTCATGGCCTTACTCGCCACGGGGACCAGGGCGTATGAGGTAACCCTGATACTGACGGGATAACGCCTGCCGCTTCTGCGATCCCCTTCATACAGCTGCACGAGGACTGTCCCGCGCGGCTGCTGCTTGCCTTCGACACGAACTGATTCGTCCGTTATTTCGCCAAGCAGCGAGGATGCGTTTACCACTTCCCACTCAACATTGCCCGCCCCCCATTCCGCCCGCAGGAATGCGTCAATAGCCTCGTGAATCCGCGGTGCTAATTCCTCTGTCGCGTCAGCTACGCTCGACAGTGTCAGCAAGCAGACGATTGCTGCGATCACCATGTGGCACGGGAGCTTCATCCTGGTCTTACCGCTTCAGGTTGTTAGCCAGCGACAGCATATCTTCCGCGGTTTTGATCGCCTTGGAAGAGACCTCATAGGCTCGCTGGGCAACAATCATGTTCACCATCTCCTCCACAACCTGGACATTCGATCCCTCCAGGTAACCCTGGTGAATTTCGCCGAACCCTTCCTGTCCAGGCTGCCCGAGGATCGGAATGCCCGAAGCATCAGTTTCGACAAACATGTTCTGTCCCACAGAGCGCAACCCGGCCGGGTTGGTGAAACGCGCCAGCTCGAGTTGGCCCAGTTCATTACTTTCCGACCGTCCGAAAATCGTAACGTGGACGTACCCTTCCCGGTCGATCGCCAGGTTTGTCGTGTCCTCGGGGATGATAAATTCAGGGTCAAGCACGTAACCGTCGGAGTTCACAATTCTGCCGTCCGGGCTGCGGTTGAAGTTGCCATCGCGGGTATAAGCGAGTGACCCGTCAGGACGGCGGATCCGGAAGAAGCCATCCCCCTCGATCGAGAGATCGAGCGGGTTGTCAGTCTGAATCGGGCTGCCCTGCATGAAGTTCTTCTCGATGGAAACCGGCTTGACACCGTGACCGATCTGCAGCTCGGTGGGCACCACAGTCCCGAGGTTCCGAACCGAATGGGAGGACTGGATTGTCTGGTAAATCAGGTCCTGGAACTCGACTTGCGAACGCTTGAAGCCATTCGTGTTGACGTTTGCCAGGTTGTTGGAAATCGTATCGATCGACAATTGCTGGGCATACATGCCGCTGGCAGCTGTCCGAAGTGCTCGCATCATCTGACTAACCTCCCACCCGTACCGGGCGTTGGATTAAAACCGCGCCACTTTGTTGATCAATTCACCGAGAGTCTGGTCCTGCGAAGTCAATGCTCGCTGCGATGACTCAAATGTTCGATTCAATTCGATCATGAAAACCATCTCTTCAACTATGTTTACGTTTGAATCTTCGAGATGCCCCTGCAAAATCTTGGTGTCCTCTGGTGCTTCGGTGACAACATCCTCCTTCAACCCGTACATGCTGTCGCCCTTTTTGGTCAACATGGTCGGATCTTTGAAATCGACCACCATGATTGAGGCGGAGGAATTGCCGCGCATGAAAATGTGCCCCTGCTGATCCACGAAGAAGGGCTTGTCACGCACGACAATCGACGCTCCCGAATCATCCAGGACACGAAATCCCTGTGCGGTCACCAGCTCATTGTTTGCGTTGAGTTGGAATCGGCCATCACGGGTGTAGGAACGGCCTCCCTCTTCAGGATCCTCCACGACAAAAAAGCCGGTGCCATTCAGCGCAAACTCGGTTTCGACCCCGGTTGCGTGGATTGCCCCCTGCCGAAAGTCCGTCACCAGCCCTTTATCCAGATCACTGTGTCGACTTGGTTTACCTGCCTTTCCCGGCTGCACGATCTCGTTGTTCAGCACTGTGCTGAAATACCGTCGATCCACCTTGTAGGATGTGGTCGAGGCGTTCGCCAGGTTGTTGGAGATGTTGATCAGGCGGTAGTATCGCGGGAGCATGCCCGCCGCCGAATGGTAGATCCCTCGAATCATCGTCCCATCCTGTTAGAGAGATGTCACGTGAGGGATATTGGCAAACGGCATGCCGGAAGGAACATGAAGCTAAGGCTGGTATAATCAGAGGATTAGCGAAGCTGGATCAGGAGGAAAACTACAGCAGGGTGGAAGGCTTCACCCTTGCGGGGTAAGAGTTGCCGAGAGGGTGCTTCAGCTCTCGCTGGCTTCGGCGAGGTTGATCGCCATCCGGACCTCGTCCTGGCCGACACCCAGTGTCTCGGCAATCTCACGAACGGTCGATCCCTGGCGATACATCGTTTCGACTCTGCGGCGTTTTGCGTCCGTCATCTCCTCTGTATTCCGCCCGCGAGTAGAGCCAGTTTCCGGTTCACCTTCCATGTACTCCTGCTGATGGCGTTTTTTAATTTCGCCAAGCGTCGACGCGGAATTGGCAAGGTAGCTGTCCGCAGCGGCGGCTGTCGCTCCGTCACCAACGGAATCATGTTCGGTATCGAAGTCGGAGCCGCCAGCGAGATACTCGTCGAACTCGTCACCCTTTTCCTGCCGCGCTGGTGCTCTCTTCAGCAGGTATCGCACCCCAAAAGCCGCGCCCGCCAGAGCTGCAACCCCGCCGATCCCGATTACAATCGTCAGCCAGAGAGGAATTGAGGGGCGCGCTTCCTCTGAAGGGGTCTCGGCAGGCTGAGACTGAGGCTGATGAGTGGAGGCTCCGCGTACAAGGGGCCGCCAATCGAAAATGCTTCCACCGCTCAGCTCGATGACTCGCTCCCACATCCCGCTCGCTGCTTCAGGATTACCCTGCGCCTGGAAGACAAGCGCAAGGTGGACTGCTGCCACAGATTCGGTAAGTGGATCGATCAACGCTTCCCGGTAGTGGTCAAGTGCCTTGCCGTATTCGCCGATTTGTTCCAGCAATTCACCCATCACAATCCGGCTCCAGCCGTAAGCCGCCTCGCCAAGCTGAATGGTCGCCAGGTAGTTCAATGCTCGCCGAATATCGCCCTGGTTGGCAATCTGCATACCGAGCTGGACCTGCTCAGGGATGATGGAAGTGGGGTCGACCGTAGTCACCTGTCTGGCCTGGATCGTTTCTTCGCTGGGATTTACCGCAGGCTGTGAAGTGACTTCTCCTGGAGGAGTTAGAGCTGTTTCTTCAACTGCTTTCTGAGAAGGTGTCGGCGAACCACGCAAATCATCTCGAGAACCACTCGTCATCTGCGATGGTTGTGGCTGGCTCGCCTGGGGGCGCGGCGCCGGAGGTGGCGGTTCCTTCGCAGGTTGGAGGATCAGCAGGCAGCTTCCCGCTCCTGCCGTGAACAACTGGCCTGACACATACCTGCTCGCGATGATCTCAACGCCATCGGCTGTTTGTCTGATTTGACGAAATGCGCCGCGTACCGGTGCTTCCGCAATCTGCGGGCTCAGCGTAACCCCCGTGATCAGGAGGGATTTGCCCTCGGCACGTGCCAGAGTAACAGGGGTGACAGAGTCCAGTTTCAGCACGATCAGGGTTCGGTTGTCACTGCTGTTGACATCGATGGAGGTTATCTGATTGGCAATCAGGCTAAGAGGTGTGGAGAACAGCAGAGAAAGGGCAAACACGAGCATCGCTGCCGTGGAAAACCTGCTCGTAATGTCGATCCGGCCCAGTGACATGACGATTCAGCCTTTCACATCGAGTTTGGCGCCCTTACCCCGCTCGTCCTCATCCCTTCGCAGGGGGAGATCGTTCTCAGCTTCCTCGACCACGTTCTCCCCCACTCCATCCTCCTGGCGAGGTTCCTTCTTCAAACGGGGTTGTCGGTTCGACCCATCTCGATCCAGGCTTTTCAGCCCTTTTCGCTCTTCAAGCAGAACAGTCTGTTGCTTTGTCCGGCGTTCCAGCTCCTGGGATACCGCCTGCTGGTGGACCTGGTGCAATTTCTCCGCACCCGTGTGGGAATCGTCGGCAAATTTCTGCGCGACAAGTGTTTTCCCGAAATTGTCCTGCAGATGAATCGGTTTCACCATGACCGTACCCCGGTCAACTCTTGCGCGCCTCTTCGAACAGAGCGTTCAATTTCCCCTTGAGGGTCAGGATAATACGGCTGTGAATCTGGGAAACCCGCGACTCACTGATCCCGAGGACATCTCCAATTTCGCGAAGTGTCAGTTCTTCATAGTAATATAGTGCAATGACCAGCCTCTCCTGTTGTGTCAAACGTTGGATCAGGCTACGAGTGACACGTTTCGCTTCATTCCACTCGACTACATCCGGAACGGATTCAGCATCCTCATCCACCACACTCTCGCTGAGCGCGCTTACCTCGCCATCTTCAGTCGGTAAAGGCTGATCCAGCGAGAGGATTGAGGCGACCTTGACCTCATCGAGCATAGCTTAGTAGCTGTCCAGGTCCAGCTCGAGTTCATTCGCCACTTCTTCATCGGAAGGGACCCGTCCAAGATTCCCCTCCAGCCTCACAAGCGCCGCTTCAAGGCTTTTCGCCTTTGTCCGGATGGATCGAGGCATCCAGTCATATTCACGCAAGCTGTCGAGAATGGCACCACGGATACGATTCACGGCAAAGGTTTCAAATTTGAACCCCCGACCGGGATCGAAATTGTCGATCGATCCAATCAGACCGATGATTCCTGAATTGACCAACTCATCCACTTCAACTGAACCGGGTAGTCCGATTTTCATTCGACCAGCAACCTGTTCGACCAGCGGCAGATAGCGCAAGACAAGCTCATCCTTCAAAGCCTGGCCGGGTGATTCGACCCAGCGGCTCCACAGTACCCCCTCCTCGAGTTTGGACAACTCCTGTGGAGTCATCGACCACCGGCCTCGTTGGGTACCCCTCGATCGCCTTCAGTGTCGGAGAGTTCCTCCTTCTCCTCCCTGGCGCTTAGCTCTTTCAATCGTCTGAACTCATAATCACTGATCAATTTCACCATCACATTTGTGACCAGGATATTCACAATGCTGAATATCAGAAATGCAACTCCCCCGCGGAACAGGGAGGCGAGAATCCCCGTGCCCGAATAAAGATTGTAGGCAATAATCCCGAAAAGCAGGATGTACCCTGCAAGGTTACTCAGCTCTTTCCATCGCGGGGTCATCCTTCCCCCCTCAATTTGAAGATGCGCGAGATAAAACTGGTTTTATCCAGCTCTTCTCGGATGGGAATCTTCAGCAGCTTGTGCGCCATCATGACCATTGCCGTAGAGGCTGCGCTACGGGGAAACCTTACAAGAAATGGTGTCCGCTCAGCCACGGCCAAAGGGATGCTCGAATCAATCGGCAGCCACCCGAGCAGGTTGATGTCAAACTGGAGAAAATTCCTCACTGCAAGCTGCAGTTTCTCAAAGGTTTCCTTCGCCACATGCGGATTGGGTGCGAGATTGATCACCACGTGCGCATTGATTGCAGGGTTACGGAAGTTGGCGACTTTCAGCATTGCATAGGCATCGGTGATGGCTGTCGGTTCCGAATTGGTCACCAGCACAACATCATCCGCGCTTGTGACAAACTGCAGGATACTTTCGGACAACCCCGCCCCGGTGTCGATCAGCACAATGTCATACTGCATTTCCAGCTCGTCAAATGCCGCCAGCACCCTCTCGCGGACGACATCGTCCTTGTCCAGCATTTCCACTGCACCGCTCGAGCCGGGCATGATCTGTATCCCCTCCGGACCATTGATCAAGGTATCGGAGAAGAAGGCAGAACCGAGAATGACATCCGCGAGGGTCCGATGCACCTGGATTCCCAGCAGAATGTCGATATTCGCGAGGTTTGTATCGGCATCAACAAGCAGCACCCTCTTGCCCAGACGTCCAAACGCGATCGCCAGGTTCAGACTGACATTCGATTTGCCTACCCCGCCCTTGCCGCTGGTAACCGCAATCTTCCTCGCATGACTGCCCTTTTTCGACGTGGACAATCTGCGAGTGAAAGCACGCTGGCTGCGCAGGGAATCTGCCTGGTCACGCGCCACCTGTAGCGGTTCCTCCTGTCGATGCGTCACTTCTTTTCCGTGCCTCGGTTCGGCTCATGCTATCGAGTGGTGGATGGCAAACGGAACCCACTCGCTCGAAGCTGGGTGAAATAGTCCCTTTTCGCAACCATCGCAGCCAGCAGTATCCTGTCCGATTCGATGATGTCATCCGGGACACTCTGACCCGTGGTCAGGTAGCGCCATTGTTTAGGTATCATGGAAGAAAGCCCGAGCAAATGCCCCGCGCTCGAGATTTCATCCAGTTTGGTCACGATGATCCCGGTTGAGGGTACAACACTGTATTTACGGATTGTATCCTCCTGATCCTCGAGCCGAGTGCCTGCTGAGAGCACAAGGATTGTCTCATCCGGTTGAGCGTGACCCATAAACGATTTCAGTTCCTGCAACGCTTCTGTGTCGTTCTGGCTTCGGCCAGCCGTGTCGATCAGGATCACTTCCGCATCACGATGCTTCTCCAATGAGGCGGGCAGCTCCTCCGGCCGATAGACCACCTCGATGGGCAGTCCTGCAATACTGGCGAAGGTCTTCAACTGTTCGACTGCAGCAACACGATAGGTATCCGTTGAAATCAACGCGACATCCCGTCCCCCGAACACTGCGCGATTTGTCGCCATCTTTGCGATGGTAGTCGTTTTCCCCACTCCGGTCGGGCCGATCAATGCGACAATCAGTGGGCGGTTTGCCTTGGAAGACTTGAAGCTGATTGGCGAGGTCTTGAATCCGGCGATCAGGTGATCGTGCAGACGGGATTCCACCATCTCCTCGTTGTCGTAATCCTGCACACTCAGTTCATTGTGGACTTTCTGGAGCAGGTCCGTTGCCACCTTCTCTGTTGTGCCATTGTCCACCAGTTCCCGCCACGCTTTACTCAGTGTGGCGGGCAGGCTTGGGGCATTCTTGTACTTGATATGGGTCGCGAGCTGATGCACCGTGTCCTGCAGTTCGTCGATCCGTTCGCGCATTTCACGAACCGCTCGAGCGTTCTCCTCAAGCGCCATGGGGTTTCGGGTACGGTCTGCAGCATTCGATGCTGATGCCTGCCCATGATGCCGTGTGCCGAGGGTGCTCGTGTCGAGTTGCTGACGGACCGTTCCTTTCACAAGGGTTGTCTTCACCTGATCATCTAACACAGGGCGTGGTGATTTGCTGGGAGCGGGGTGACGGTCTGGAGTAGCGGCGGTCACTTCAATCATGGCACGACCCATGAAACTGAGCAGGCCTTCCTTCTCGATTTTACGTGACTGGAGGATGACAGCCTCCTCGCCCAGCTCGCTTTTCACCTGCGCGAGGGCTTCACTCATTGTCGCCGCTGTAAATTTCTTGATGATCATCCTGCCTTCAGCTCCATGCTTGGCGGATCAAAGAAAGTTCAACGCGCGGTGTCACCTGCTTTGGTCGCTCGATCTGAAGAATGCGCCATGCTGACTACCCCGACCGATTCCACCTGCACATTTACCAGCAACTCGCCATAAGATAGCACGATCAATTGGGGTAGAACAGGTTCAGTCAACCTCCTGAATGCCTGCCGAACGGTCGGTGACGTTACGATAATCGGCTGCCTGCCCGATGTTGTCATCGATTCTACATGTTTCGACAAACTCATGTAAATCCCGTTGATCGCTGCGGGTGGCAGATCGACGATCCCGAAATGCCCCTGCCGACTCGATTGCTGCGCAGCATCTGAGATCACACGCTCTACCTCCGGATCGAGGGTCAGGGCGTATACCTTGCCGTCCTCATCCGCAAATTTCTGCGTGACGGTCGGCGAAAGGGAATAACGGACATACTCCACCAGGACGTCGGTGTCCTTTGTCATCGGAGCATAGTCAGCAAGTGTTTCAAGGATGGTCCCCAGATCGCGTACGGGGATCGACTCCTTGAGCAGTTTCTGCAGCACCTTGTGAACACCACCAACTGTCATCAGGTTCGGGATCAACTCTTCAACCACGGTCGGATTGTCCGCTTTCAGATTGTCGATCAGGTTGTTGACATCCTTGCGTGTCAGCAGCTTGTGGGCATTCGCTTTGATCAGTTCCACGAGATGAGTGGCAAGCACTGCCGTCGGTTCGACAACGGTGTAACCGGCATTCTCCGCCCTGTCACGGTTCTGCTGATTGATCCAGAGGGCGGGCAAACCATACGTCGGTTCCTTTGTGGCGATGCCCTGCACCTTTTCCGTAGCCGTTCCGGGATCGAGCGCGAGGTAGTAGCCCATCCTCAGCTCCCCACGTGCGACTTCGTTCCCACGGATTTTGATCACATACTCTGAAGGCTTGAGCTGGATGTTGTCGCGGATACGGATAGGTGGAATCACCAGCCCCATCTGCATCGCCTGCTGCTTCCGTATCATGGTGATCCGACTCAACAGGTCGCCTTCCTGCTCTTTGTCCACCAATGGGATCAAACCATAGCCGATCTCAAGCTCCATCGGGTCGACATAGAGGTAGGCTTCAATTTTATCCGACTCGCCAGCCTTTGGCTTCGCAGTTGCCATCAGTGCGGTTTCTTCAGAATAGGATTGCTTCGAGCGGCTTGTCATGAAAGCAATGTAGCCGGTTGTGCCCGCCAGGATGAGGAAAGGCAGTGTTGGCATCCCGGGCACAAGTGCGAAAAAGGCAAGTACACCCGCGGTGATGAAACCTGCACGGGGATTCATCAGCAACTGCCCAGTGAACTCCCTGCCCATGTTCATCTCGGAGGCGGCTCGCGCCACGATGATTCCCGCAGAGACTGAAATGATCAGGGCAGGAATCTGGCTGACCAGGCCATCACCGATCGTCAGCAGGGTGTACGTGGATAGCGCCTGCTGAAAACCCATATCCCGTTGGACCAGACCGATCAGCAACCCGCCGATGATGTTGATCAGTGTAATAAGAATACTGGCGATCGCGTCCCCTCGCACAAACTTGGCAGCACCGTCCATCGCACCATAGAAGTCCGCTTCACGGCGTATGTCCTCACGTCGTTGGCTCGCTTCGGTCTCGTCGATCAGGCCGTTATTGAGGTCGGCATCGACAGCCATCTGCTTGCCCGGCATCGCGTCCAGGGTAAAACGTGCGGCGACTTCCGCTATTCGGCCTGATCCCTTTGTGATAACCATGAAATTGATCAATACAAGAATCAAAAAGATGACTATACCAACGATATAATTGCCTTTTACGACAAATGATCCAAATGACGCAATAATATCGCCAGCAAAGGCTTCCCCAAGGATCATCCGGGTGGAGGCAACATTGATCCCAAGCCGAAAGAGCGTGAGCAGGAGTAATAATCCGGGGAAGACACTGAAGTCGAGAGGGCGGTCTGTGTACATGGCCACCATGAGGACGATCAGGGCGAAGGAGATGTTCAGGGCGATCAGCAGGTCGAGCAGGGTTGGCGGGACCGGAATAATCATCAGCACGACAACGCCAACCGCTGCAAGAGCGATGACGATGTCGGAACGTGATGCCAGGTTGTCCAGCCAGGGGATCCGCTGGAGACGCTGTGCTGTGGTCAGGTACGATTTGCTCTGTGCTTCGGCCATGACAGAATTGAGCCTTTCAGGAGGACAAGACGCTATTCAGCAAGCGCCGTGCCTGATCAATGTTCCTTGTTTATACAAGAGTTGGTTGGCCCTTAAGCTGGTAGATATGGGCCAGAATTTCCGCGACGTCCTGGTAGAATTGACCGGGAATCTCATCGCCGACAGAACAGCTTTTATACAGCGCACGTGCCAGCGGCGGGTTCTCCACAATCGGGATATCGTGTTCACGTGCGATAGCCTTGATCCGTTCTGCCAGTTTCCGCTTCCCCTTCCCCACAACCTTCGGGGCGTTCATGTCGCCTCCGTGATATTTCAGAGCGACAGCCACATGGACCGGGTTGGTGACGATGACATCAGCGTTCGGCAGTTCCTTGATCATCGTGTTGAAAGCGATCTGGAACTGAACCTGCCGGATTTTGGACTTCACCTTCGGGTCACCCTCGGTCATCTTTGTCTCTTCTTTCACCTCCTGCTTGCTCATCTTCAAGGTTTCCGTGTACTTCCAACGCTGATAGATGAGGTCAATCAGGCCAATCAGGATCAGGATGGCGATGGTCCAGATCGCCACTTTCAAAATAGTTCGGGTGAGAAAGAGAAAAATGGCACCGATCGAAGAGTCCATCAGGGGAATGAATTGACTCGAAGCGGCTTTTACGACCTGGTATGCGACGAAGCCAATGACAATCAGTTTCAGCACGTTCATCACAAGACGAACCGCAGCCTGCTGGTTGAAAAGGTTTTTCAGTCCTTTGACCGGATTCAGCTTGGACAGCTTCGGTTTAACCGCTTTCGTGCTGAACAGGGGGCCAATCTGCAGGAGGTTGATCAGGATCCCCGTGACCATGACTGTGAGGAAAAAGGGGAGGAGTGTCTTCACCAGCCAGAAGGCTGTTCCTTTGATATATCCTTGAAAATTAGCGACATCGACACCCACTTCATCAAGGCGCATGAACACACCCATGCTCATGCTCATGAGTCGATTCAGAACCCAACCTCCGAACAGCACAAGCGTGCTCATTCCGGCCACAAGGATCGCCGCGCTGTTCATCTCCATCGAACGGGCAACATTTCCCTCTTTACGGGCTTCATTGATCCGTCGACTGGTTGGTTTTTCTGTCTTCTCCTGGCCTTGCTCGTTCTCTTTGGCCATCCCTTACCCGTTCGTGAACGCCCTGATGAAATCCACGACATTGCCCTGCCAGGGGCCGTAGAGCTTCGTGAATACATAGGCGAACATGGGCAAGGAGAATGCCAGCAACAGTAAACCGACTCCGATTTTCAAAGGAAAGCCGAGAATCCAGACATTCATCTGTGGAACGGTACGCGCCACAAAGCCGAGGGCGATTTCCGCGACAAGAATCGCCACGAGAACCGGAGCTCCGAATCGGATGCCGACAAGGAAAATATCCGCGCTTAACCGGGCAAATCCTTCCACCACCAGGGGATTAAAGCCCCCTGACCCGAGGGGAATGCGGATGAATGATTCGTCGACAGCGAGGAGGAGAAAATGGTGCCCCCCCAACAGGATGAAGAGAACAAGCACCAGCAGATGGAAGAGTTGTCCGAGGATGGGAGTGTGCGCATCGCTCTGCGGATCGATGACGTTGATGATCGCAAAGCCCATTGTATGTCCGATGACATGACCGGCGAACTGCACACCGTAGAAGAGCATCGTGGTGGATAACCCGATCGCAAGCCCGATCACCACCTCGCGTATCACCGCGCCGAAGAAGGAGACCACGCCTGTCCCAAGGACGAGCTGCATCTCCGGGTGAACCGGAAAAAGGACGACCGTCACGAGGAACGAAACCGCCAACCGAACATTGATTGGGATAGTGCTGTACCCGTAGAACGGCATAACGAGCAGCATGCTGGAGATACGAAACAGCATGAGGAACCAGCGCTCGAGTTCATTGAGATTGTAGGTGAGAATATCCACGATTCACCGCCTGTCAGGGCAGAATCACGGTGATCATGTGCGTGATGGGATCAACCTTCTGGATGTCCTGGATTGAGCGGATGTGTGTCTCTTTGAGAACCTGGCCTTCGGGCAGCAGGAAAATGCCCTTGCCGGTGAGAAGGTTTTCGGCGAGCACCATGCCGGGTTGCAGCTCGCGCGCCATCACCTGGACACGACGTTCCACAACCTCCTCACTCTCCTGTTTCCGGAATGTCTTCAGCACATGTTCTGCGATTTCCGGATCGAAGAGGACGCCTGCGTTGTTCTTGAAGAACTTGATCACGAAGGTCATGCTCCGACCTTCTTCGTCATGGAGCAGATGGTCATAGACATTGCAGACGGAGAGCAGTCGAGCTTCGATGGGGATCTCATCGCTGTGCAAGCCATCAGGAAAACCTGTGCCGTCCCATCGTTCATGGTGCGCACGGATGATTCGGCCGACATTGTCGAATGCTTCGATGGCGCCGAGGGTGTTCTGACCGAGGATCGTGTGATTGTTCAGCATCTCCAGCTCAGCGTCCGCCAGTTGTTCTCTGGGTTTCGCGAGCACCTTCTCCGGGATGCCAAGTTTTCCGATGTCGTGTAGCAGGCCGGCGATTTCGAGGTCGCGTATCCGGTTTTCCGTCCAGCCCAGCTCCCTGGCAATGTCCACCGACATCCCGGTTACACGGCGTGAGTGGCTGCTGATACGTGGACTCGTCTGCTGGACAACATTCATGAAGACACGAACAGTGTTGAGCAACGATCCTTCAAGCGATTTATTCAGCTTCCCCAATTCGAGATTCTTCTGAACGATCAGCGCAGTGCGTTCCTTAACCTTCTTGCCAAGTTCTGCATTCAGAGTCTCAAGCTCTTGGTTTTTAACCATTAACTCGCCTGTCAAACGAGCGTTCTCGAGAGCGAGATCATAGTGATCGAGCGCTCGCATGACAACCGAACGTAACTCTTCATCATTCCAGGGCTTGAAGATGAACTGATAAATCTGTCCCATGTTGATCGCTTCAACCGCCGCTTCCATATCTGCGAAACCTGTCAAAATGATACGCATCGCTTCCGGACGGACCTCCCGGGCACGCGCCAGCACCTCGGTACCGGTCATACCGGGCATCCGCTGGTCTGAGATGATCACCTCCACCTCGTTCTCCCGAAGAAACTCGATGGCTTCCTCGCCCTTGGTGAAGCTGTTGATGGTGAACGCATCATCAAAGAAAACACGTTTCAGTGCGCTCAGGATGTTCGGTTCGTCGTCGACGAACATCAGCTGACGATTCCTACTCATGCTTGTTCCACTGTTATCTCAGCCACCGGTCCATCGACCGGGAGAATCACACGGAAGATGGTCCCTTTTCCGGGTGTGCTTTCTACCTCGATTTCCCCGCCGTGATCCTTGATGATTCGATAGCTGATCGATAGCCCAAGACCGGTCCCCTCCCCAATCGCTTTGGTCGTAAAGAATGGATCGAAAATGCGTTTCAGCGTTTTTTCGTCCATTCCGCGGCCATTGTCTTCCACTTCAATTGCGACCCTACGTTCGGGCATTTCACGTGTGCGAACAATTATTTTCCCCGGTGGATCCTTGATCGCCTGCGCCGCATTCATCAGGAGGTTCAGGAGTACCTGGTTCACCTGTTGAGCATTGCACACCACCGCAGGAATTGAGGCGAAATCACGTTCCACCTCCGCGTTGTATTTGATCTCGTTCCAGACAATGTTCAGAGTGCTTTCAATGCCCGCTTCCAGGTCGGAGGATTGGATCTGTGCACGGTCGATATTGCTGAAATTTTTCAGGTCACGGACGATGGTCCGAACGCGAAGCGTGCCATCCATGGATTCATCGATCACATTCTCAAGGTCCGCGAGGATGGAATCCATCTTACTCTTCCTCCACAGCTCTTCCAGCTCACTGCCCGGGAGCTGCTCGCCACTCGAAGCGGCGTTGTGCAGACGACTCAGTACTGCGGCAATTCGTTCAAAATACTTCTTCAATGTACCAAGGTTGGAGTGTACAAACCCGATCGGATTGTTAATCTCGTGGGCAACCCCCGCAGCCAATTGGCCAATCGAAGCCAGTTTCTCCGATTGCACAAGCTGAGCCTGGGTTTCGCCCAACTCATTCAAGGCTGCCTCGACTTCCCGGTTCCTTGTTTCGAGTTCTCGAGTCCGTTCATCGACCAGCTGTTCCAGGTTCTCCGTGTATTTCTTTAACTCGAGCTCAAGTTTTTTCTGCTCGGTGATGTCCTTCGAGATGCCGAGAGTACCGACATCATTGCCTTCCTGGTCGCGCAAGGAAACGATCGAAAGTGAAATGGTGATCGCTGCCCCATCTTTCCTGCGAACAACCCTCTCCTTCTCCTGGACAACCCCCTTCTGCAGTTTGCCATGACGAGTGAAGGGACTCCCTTCTTTTCCATCCTCAGTCGGAAAGAGCAGTGCGGCATCCTGCCCTTCAACTTCCGAGGCTTTGTACCCGAACAGCTGCTCCGACCCACGATTAAAAAGCGTAACCTTGCCTTCCAGGTCCGCGGCAATGATGGAGTAATCCAGCGATGAGTCCAACACCGACTGCAGAAAGTTCTTGGTCTCCAGCAGTTCCTCGGTCCGCTCCCGTACAAGATTCTCAAGGCTCTGCTGGTAGAGCCTGTTTTCCATTGCAAGCCGCCGTCTTTCCAGCGCCTTGCCGACCGTCAGGAAGAGTTCTTCCACATTGGTCGGTTTCTGCAGATAGTCGTAAGCACCCTTCTTCATTGCTTCGATCGCCGATTCATGCCCGCCAAAACCAGTCAGGACAATCACTTCCACATCGGGATCGAATTGTTTGGCTCGTTCCAGTACTTCCATGCCATTGAGCTTCGGCATCATCAGGTCTGTCAGGATCACTCCGATCGAGTGGTCCCGTTTCAGCAGGTCGAGACCGTGGACCCCATCCTCGGCCTCTTTAACCGTAAACCCGCCAATTTCCAGCGCCTGCGAGAGCATCGAACGGATGCTCGCTTCATCATCAATGACCAGAATTTTCGGTTGTGCCTTGCTGTTCACGCCTTCCCTCAGCTGGACATCTGCGCGATATAGCCGTAGATCATGTTCATGAATCCCAGCATCACATTGACCATCCAGGGTGAGAACAGGATCATGACAGTGACAACCGCGAGAATTTTGGGAATAAAAGTCAGCGTCATTTCCTGGAGCTGGGTGACCGACTGCAGCAGTGAGATGGTCACACCTGTGATCAACCCCGCCAGCAGCATGGGCGCGGCAATCATCAGGGCGGTGAAGAGGGTTTCACGAACGATAAAGATCGCAAATTCCTGGGTCATCGGAAACTCTCCACCAGCGATTGCACAACAAGATACCAGCCATCCACGAGTACGAACAGCAGCAATTTAAAAGGCAGGCTGATCATAATTGGCGGGAGCATCATCATTCCCATGGACATCAGCACAGAGGCGACCACCATGTCCACAATCAGCATGGGCATGTAGATGAGAAATCCTATCTGAAATCCGACACGTAACTCGCTGATAATAAACCCGGGTATGATCACACGCATGGGCAACTGGTCAGGTGTGTCCGGCTGCTCGATCTCCGCCATTCGGACAAAAAGCTGGATGTCCTTCTCGCGAGTATGCGAGAGCATGAAGGCTCGCATCGGCTCCTGGGCACGCCCCCAGGCGTCCGCAAGTGTGATCTCCTGATTGGAGTAGGGTGTCCAGGCGTTGACATAAATATCCGAGAATACGGGGTACATGATGAACAGGGTGAGAAAAAGCGCAAGGCTGACAATGAGCTGATTGGGTGGAAGGCTCTGGGTGCTGAGAGCCTGACGCAGGAAGTGGAAGGCGATCACGATCCGAATGAAGGAGGTCATCATGATCAGGATTGAGGGTGCGAGGGTCAGAACCGTCAGCAGCAGAAGCACCTGGATCGTAACCGCGATGTCCTGGCTCCCCTGGGCGGGGGTCACACCAATCGAAATCCCTGGAAGCGCGGGTTGCTGCGCCAGGCTGTCACCCTGCACAAACAGCAAAAGGAACATCGCAATCCCGACAAGCGGGAGCAACCGCAGCCAAGTCCGGTGATCTCGTTTGCCTGCCCCATCTCTCACTGCCTTGCTCTCCTTGTCGTCAAGTATCTGAATCCACACAAGAATCTGTGCGGCAGGTCGCTAATGAAGCGGAGACCGGCCGCCCGTCGAAAAGCCTGATACCTTCGAGAACCACTTCAAAAGAATCACCTTCTCCGGCCAGTCGGTTGGGGTCCTGACTTGGCATCTGTCCGCTTCTTTCCCGTTTCCTCTTCCTCGTCAATCGGTTTGAATTGGCCTTCGTAACCTGTCGGTCGAACGAAGTGCAGGTTGCCGTTCACAAGGCGCAATATGACACGCTGCTGTTCATGATCGACAGACTTGACCAGATTGTCGAACTCGAGAACCACGCCTGGGAAAACGATATTATCCGCCTTGATGTAGGCTTCTTTATCCAATTTCCGGCGATCTGTAAGCAGGGTATCCTTTTTTTCGCTTAGTACAGTCAACCACTTGTCAAAATTCCCCATCACATGATAAAGATAGGTCAGATTCTGTTCCTCATCCTTGCCCAATCCCGGTGCAGTATATTTCTTCTGAACGTAATGATTGATCGCGCTTTGCAATTTTTCGCGCATCAGGTCACGAGAGTCCAAAACTTTATCGATTGCGGTGAGGAGTTCATCGAGTGCAGGGACCCTTGCCACTTGCAATCGAGTTCGCAAGTAATGAATGTTGCCAAGGATCTTCCCTTCGATCGCCTTTCGGGCGATCACCTGACCTCCGATGATCGCTCCCTTACCGAATTTCACATAGACAGTACCTCCGGATACGACATTCCCGTGAATGATCTCTTCTGCGATGTAGACATCGCCATTGCCAAAAACCGTCTGGTTTTCCAGGAACCGGATGTGAGTTTCGCCTACTACCCGACAGACTCCCTTTCCACTCCCGACAAAACCACCCCGCACGAGCAGATTCCCACCACAATGTATCTGGGCGTCCTCGACAATCCCCTTAATCTCAATATCCTTGGTGGTAACGATAACAAAACCGGCTTTCACATCACCACGAATAATTACTGCCCCATCGAAACGGATGTTGCCTGTTCCATAATCCACATCACCGTCGATGATATACTCACCCGCGACCTCAACCTCGCCATTTTTATGCAGCTTCGCGCATCCGGAAATCGCTGCAGTCAGTACGAGCTTCTCTTCATCCTGGAAAACCGTCCCGGACCCACGCATCAGCACCGCTTCTTTACCGATCTTCCCCTTGATCGGTACGCCGGTGACGGACATCCCCTCATCTCCCCGCAGAGCGGGGGTACGGACCGCAAGAGTATCCCCTTGCTTGACCTGCTGGATCACCCCCATCTCGCGGTAGTCGACCCGACCATCACTGCTGGGAATCACTTTCGGACGCGGCTGGGTCTCGAAATGATATTCTACCTGTCCATCCGCCCCCTCCCCCGGGGCGATTCCACGCGCCACGATTACCGGATGCCCGCGAACGCCATTCTGCTGCACGAGCTGTTCGATCTTGGAGTGATCAATTCCGTAGACGATCCCTTCCCGATCCAGGGCTTCATCCACCATTTCTCGGGGCAATGATGTGCGTGGCGGAGTACGAATGGTGACAAAGGCTTCAAGGGCATTCGTCGAGATGGAGACCATGACACGGATATTGCGCGATGCATCCTCGACCGAGGTCGCGGCTTCGATCATCGCTTCCTGATCGGGCGGATCCTCAGTTGATTCTTCGATCGGCAGCGAATCCTCATTCCCCTCGGGAACTGTCTGCCCCTCTTCTCGCTCTTCACTTCCCATCCTGCCAATCCCGTGATAAGTAAGCCCTTGGATAAGGTAAGACCTGCCGGGGTTGATCCAAAGGCAGGAACAGGCTGGCTATCAGTTCACTATGGGGTAGAATCCTTCTCTGGCTCCCCGGTCTGCCATTCAGCAATACGATTGATAGATTGTTCTGTAACCCCCAGGAGTATCCTGCGATCCTCGACCTGGACAAGATAGAGGAATCGTTTTCCACCCATCGGTTTGACGGTGATTACGTCGATTCCGGCGCTCCCCCCTTTTTTCTCGCTGCGTCCGCCGAAGAGCTGGGGTGAGTAGCGTTTCAGCAGGTATACGAGTAGAAAAAAGAGGCCGAGGATGAAGAGGAGAGCGGCGATTGTTTTCACAATCGCCATTCCCATGCTCTGTGTCACCGCCGGATTGTCTGCCTGGGCTGCTGCGGTAGCCGCAGTGCTCGCAAGTAGCGCTGCAAGCGCAGCAATTGTCAGTCGTGGACGTATCATTTCAGCGCCTTAATGCGATCCTCCACGCTCAGCAACTCGGTGATCCGAATGCCGAAATTCTCGTCGATAACAACCACCTCGCCAAGGGCGAAACGTTTGTCATTGATGTAAAGATCGACGGGTTCACCGGAGAGTTTCTGCAATTCAACCACCGAACCGGGGCCGATTTCGAGCACGTCACGGATCAGCATTTGTGTTCGACCAAGCTCGATGGTCACCGGAAGCGAGATGTCAAGCAACAGGTCCAGGTTCTGCGGCATTTCACCGCCGCCATTCAGCAGATCCTCGGTGTCAAAGTCCGCAAACTGGGCTCTTTTCACATTCGGCTTGCCCGCAGGTTTCCCTTCCTGTTGGCCTTGAGGTGCAGACTTCTTCTTCGGTTGCTGGCTGAAGGGGTCAGGTTCGCCGGAAATACCGGCTTCCTCATCGCTATTGGAAAGCTCTGTGAGCAACTCGAAGACTGACCTGGGGACCAGCTTGAGGAAGGTGTCCTCCCCCCACTCTTCGATCACAAGTTTGTAGGTGACCAGCACATAATCCGCATACTTGATCTCGACCTCGGAGATGTTCTCAAGCCGTCCCTGCGCACCACCGGCACGAATATCCGCCTTCAGTTCCTCGCCCCAGCTTGTGGCGAGCGCGCCCATCAACTGGTTCGCGGCTTCTGCGATCCCATCGAGGGACTCATGCTCGCTGAAAGGCGCTGTGCCATCCCCCATCACCATCAGGTCAGTCACACCTGCAGCTGTCTTCTGGCTGAAGATGAAATACTGGATGTCATCCAGCGCACCCTCGAGAGGTGTCTCAACAATCACTGGAGTTTCCTGGAAGTGGGTAGTGACCTTCACCTCGCTGGCTTCTTCCAGGCTGACTATTTCGAGGTCGACAGGCCGGTTCAGGATCGGTGCGAAGACATCCCGCATGATCTCGAGGCCTTTTTGCTCAATCTGGGAGTATCCCGGGTCGATCGACATGGTTCCTCACTTCTCCAGGGCGAGTTCTTCCTGGAAAGATATTTGACGTGTCACACGCACTGCAACTTTACGGCCGATATTCCCCGGCACGGCAAAGTATTTGACCTTGTTACCGACCTTGAGTTTCAGCTCATCATCCAGCTCTTTGTCGAGCCGGATCATGTCGCCGGTTTTCAGAGTCAGGAACTCTCTGACACTCAGGTTTGTCTGGGCGAAAATGGCATTCAGGTTGATCTTCGAGGAGCGAATCCTCTCCTCGAGAAGGTTTCGCTCGTTATCGGACACCTTCTTCACATTCACAAAGAAGGTCTGGCTTGAAAGTTTCTGCAGGATCGGTTCGAGTACGAAGTAGGGGAAACCTATGTTCATCGGATAAACAGCCCCTCGAACCTTGATCTCGAAGAAGATAATAGCAATCGTTTCACTCGACCTTGCGATCTGCACGAATTGCGGGTCGGTTTCAAAGGAATCGAACTGTGATTCGAGCGGGTAAATCTGGTTCCAGACTTCGTTCAACGTGCTGATCAGGTTATTGATGATGCGCTGAACGATATTCTGTTCGATCAGCGTGATTTCACGAATTTCGATCTCCGTTTCTCCTGTCCCGCCGAGCAGACGGTCCACGACAAACAGCAGGAACTGGGGACTGATTTCAACAACCGCTTTGCCTTCGAGATCGGGCATTTTTAACAGGTAAAGGCTTGATGGCATGGAGAGCGACATCGTGTATTCGCTGTAGGTTACCTGGTCGATCGATATGACATTGACATCAACCAAGGCCCTCAGATTCGTCGAGAGGAAGGTTGCGAAGAGACGTGCAAAATTTTCATGGATGGTCCGCATCGTGCGGATCTGTTCCTTGCTGATTCGGTCCGGGTGTTTGAAGTCGTACACCGTGACCGACCGCCGAGGTTCACGCTCGAGCGAGTCATAACTCTTGCCTTTCGATACACTCGAAAGCAGAGCATCAATCTCGTCCTGTGACAAAATCCGGTTCATGGCAACCCCGGTCAATCCTGACTACTGGACAACGTACCGGATGAAATAGACCCGGTCCACCGTGCCCTTGGTCAGGTTGTAATTTGCGATCTCGATCACTCGTTGGCGGATCTTTTCCCGCATCGTAATGTCAGTCAACACTTCGTAACGCTGTGCGGAGAGGAAAGTGATGATGTTATCCCGTAACAGAGGTTCACGTTCTGTCAGTTCGGCAATCACCTTCGGGTCGGTTGTTTCAAATCCAATGTCCACCAGCAGGTGCCGGTTTCCCTTTGCATCCGCAGGGTTCACGATGATGCCCGTGAGCTGATGGATCAGCCCGAACTGCTCATTTGATCTCGCTACGGGCTTCGGACGGTCCAGCGGTGCATCCAGCAGAAAGTTGCGAACGATGAAGTTTGCGGAAACAGCCTGAAACGCCAGCAGCACGACGACTATGCCTGCGAAGATAAGGTTACTCGCCCCGCCGGGTCGTGCTGATCCGGCGCCCTCTTCATCTGTCAGTTCAATCCCTTCGGCGCCTTCCTGCATCTGTTCAAATTCGTTCATGGACGCCTCAATTCTCCGACTCGGGTGTCAGCTCGAGAAAGATCTCGACTCGACGGTTCAACCCACGCCCTTCGCTCGTCGCATTTGTGGCGCGGGGACGGTATTCACCATATCCTACAGCACTCAATTTCGCCGGGTCCATCCCCGCATCGAAGGCCATAAACTTCACGACACTGAGCGCACGAGACGCACTCAGCTCCCAGTTGCTCGGATAGTCAGGTGTGTTGATCGGCAGATTGTCCGTGTGACCCTCCACCCTGATTTCGGAAAACCTTCTGTTCTCGATAATCTGTGAAAGCCCACCCAGCACTCTTGCAAAAGTTGGGCGAATCTGCGCCCTTCCACTCTCGAATAGCACAGGATCCGAAATGATCAACCTTACTCCGGCGGGGGTTGTGTAGACCTCCACCATGTCGGAAAGGTCCTGCGCTTCGAGGTATTCCACCAGTTCGCTGACCAGCTCTTCCGCTTCCTGCGCCCGTTCCTGCTGGGTCTGGAAAAGCTGAATTGTTGAGAAAATTCCCGATTGGCTCGGCCAGATTCCAAGCCCATCCTGGATACTCGAAATGGCTGCCTTGAACTTCACCTGTTCTATGCTGGAGAAGGAGACAATAAGGACAAAGAATGTCAGCAACAGGGTCATCATATCCCCGTAGGTGACCATCCACGACGGTGCGCCGGGAGGCGGACATTCTTCCTGTTTGTTCCTTGCCATCTCTCCTCAAAGCTCGATCAGTATTCTTCACGTCCACCCTCCTCCTCACGCAAGGCAGGAGGCAGGAAGGTTTTCAGTTTTTCACGGACAATTCGCGGGTTGTCTCCCGACTGGATCGAGAGAATACCTTCAATGACCAGTTCTTTGCGCCGTACTTCCTCTTTCGATCGAAACTCAAGTTTTCCTGCGAGAGGGAGGAAAACGATATTTGCCGCGAGTGAACCGTAGAGGGTAGTCACCAGTGCGACAGCCATACCGGCGCCGATCTGGGAGGGATCCTCAAGAGCTGCGAGCATCTGGATCAGCCCGATCAACGTTCCAATCATACCAAAAGCCGGAGCGTAAGTACCGAGTGCCAGGAAAATGCTCTTGCCGGTCTTGTGCCTCTCTTCCATACTTGACAGCTCAGATTCCAGGATCGCGCGAATTGTTTCCGGTTCAGTACCATCGACTGCGTATTGAATGCCCAGTTTCATAAATGGATCATCGATGTCATCCAGCTCGCGTTCGATTGCGAGAATCCCTTCCCGCCGTGCTTTTTCTGCAACTTCCACCAACCTGTCAATCGTATCAACTGCCGAAGAAGTTTTCGTCAGAAAAGCGTTTTTTGCAACATTGAGAACTGCGAGCACTTCCGAAAGTGGATAATTGACCAATGTTGCGCCGAATGCGCCACCGAACACGATCATGACCGCAGGAAGATTGAAGAAGAAACCAATCCCCTGTCCGGTCAGAATGGACCCGATAACCAGCAGCGCGGCGGCGACAATCCCGATGAGGGTTGCAATATCCATCAGGCCTCCGCCCCGTCCTCATCCGGCAAAGGCTTCATCACCCTGCGCCGAAAAGCGATAATCCGTTCCACGATCAGTTCCGGAGATTCTTTCACAATCAGCTTTTTACCGTCGGTCAACGTGATGATCGTATCGGGAGTCGACTCCACAAATTCAATCATATCGCTGTTGACCATCAGTTTGCTGTCGTCGAGCCGGGTAATCTGAATCATGCTCGTTCTCCAAAGTGGCTTCCCGGGCGAGGCGCGAAGCCGCGCCCGGTCGACCACAACACCATCAGCGACCAAAAGAGTCTGAAGCCGCTGTCAGCTTTTTAACGCTTCAGGTTAGTGACCTCAGTCAGGATCTGATCTGCGACCGTAATCACTCGTGCATTCGCCTGGAATCCGCGCTGCGCGGTGATCATGTCGGTGAACTCCTTCACCAGGTCAACATTTGACATCTCAAGGAAGCCACGCTGGATCGTGCTGCCGAAGTTGGTTTCAGCGAGTCCGACCACCGGGTCCCCTGATGCCTCGGTCGCCTGCCAGTAGTTGTCGCTGGCACGTTCAAGGCCGTTGTTGTTTCTGAAATTCGCCAGCGCAATCGCGGCGAGGACAAGGTCGACACCATTGGAGAAGTTGCCGATGATCTCTCCATTGCTGTCGATGTCGATGCTCTCCAGGGTACCCATGCCATAGCCGTTTTGCGATACGGCTGTTGTGGTGAATCCGGCCGCTGTCTGAGTAATCCCGTCAAGCGCGCCGAATGTACCTGGATCGATGACGATCGTTACCGGCTGGTTGCTGGTTCCCGGATCGAAACTGAATGCGCCACGATTGTTCTCGTAGTTCCAGGCGCGCAAGGTTCCATCCGTATTGAACTGAACCGTCCCGTAATGCCCCGAGATGTTGTTCGCCGGTTCGGGAACACTCGCCTCCCAACGCCACTCATTCTGAACGGATGTCTTGATGAACTTGAGGGTCATGTTGTGGCTGTGACCCAGCTCGTCGAAGACATTGATCGAGGTGGAGTGGGTGGTGTCGGCGGTACTGATGATGATCGGCTGATCGGTGGAGGTCACATCGTCCGGATCGTCAAGAGTCGAACCGAAGCCACCGTTTGCAATGATTTCAATCCCGCTGCGACCGACGCCCAGCAAACGAGTCATCAGACCAGTCGTTGTGTCCGCCTCGAACGTGAGGGTCCGGCTTGAGGGTGGATTTCCAGCATTGTCGGTGAAGGTGTCGACCGCAATCAAGGTGGAGGCCATACCGTCGCTCACCGACATCGTGCCAGTGGCATCGAACAGCTTCGTGACAATGTCGCTGTCCGCGGAACCATCACTCAGGATGACATTGAAGGAGGTTCCGTCACCAGCATAGTCACGAGTGATCTGGATGGTCCCGAAGTTCGGATCGCCGGGATCTGAGATCAGTTCGAAGTTGACTCCGGGCACTTGCTCCTCGAGTGCACGGATCAAATCACCGACTGTCGAAGATGGACTCAATCCGGTGATGTTGTATGTCACTTCAGCGGAAGTCCCTGAATCAACCGTCACCTGGAAATCGTCGATCAGTGTCACTCCGTTGGCGCCACCGCCGTTGATGTCCTCAAGACGAGTGGTGATCGTCAGCCCGTCGACTTCGCTGAACCCCGTCGAACGGACCGCATTCTGCCCCGAAATGCTGATCGAGTGGGTACCGCCCACGCCATCCGCAGCCGTTCCGGTAACACTTGTCACTCCGGAACCCACGTGCGTGCCATCCTCTGCACGACCGGATGAAACGAGTGATGCGATCGCCATGGTCGCGTCTTCATCCAGGTTGGAGTAGAGGGTCACACGGTCCGTGGCGCGAGGCGGAGTCTTGCGCTGGAGCGGAATCAGAATATCTTCGATCGCGGTGTTGGAAAGACGGCCATCGGAATCGGCGATTCGTCCCTGTACCACACCAACACCGTTACCGGTCACCAGCCTGCCATTGGCATCGATGGTGAAGTTGCCGGCACGAGTATAGAGGGTTTTTTCCGCCGACCGGACCACGAAGAAGCCATTGCCCTGAATGGCAAGGTCAGTCGTGTAGCCTGTGTTCTCCAGGCTGCCCTGTCCGAAGTTGTTGTCGACAGATTGAATCTTCATCCCCAATCCGACCTGAACGGGATTGACCCCGCCTCGGTTGTCGCGGGGTGCCGATCCGCCTCGAATAAGCTGTGAAATGGTGTCTGCAAACGTGATTCGACCACCCTTGAACCCGATGGTGTTGACATTGGCAATGTTGTTGCCGACAACATCCATCATCAGTTGGTGGTTCCGAACCCCGTTTACGCCTGCCTGCAATGACCGCATCATACGAGGATTCCTCCTTCAAACCGCACGCTGGCGGCTGGTTTTAAGGTCGGGGTCCCGCTCAGGGGGTGTCGCCGCAGTCGTTTGGCGCCACCACAGGCCTCCTCGTTGAGGTCCAGCCTTCTCCCCTACCTTCCTGTCACTTACAGCAGAATTGCACTGTCGATCTGTGTAAAAACGTTGTCACGTGCAGTGTCGCCATGCAGTGCAGTGATCACGGTGCGGTTTTCAACACTCACAATCAATGCCAGGTCCCGCAGCACGAAAAGCGATTCCTTCGCTCCCTTCTCTGCCGCAAGGTCCAATCCATGGTCGATCAGCTGCAGATCCGCCTGGTCGAGTGCGATTCCCCTTTGCAGCAAACGCTGGGCTGCGTGGGAGGAAACGGTAACACGAGGCAGCTCCTTCTTTTCACTGGCGCGAGTTAGAGCGTCACGAAATCCGGTCCCGGATTCCTGAACGGTTTCCGACTTCGCGGGTTTCGCAGGTTGAACCGGCGAAACACCACTTAGATGCGCCTGGATGCGGTTGGTATCCCAGTCCATCATCGCTCCTTTCAGAATCCAAGTTTCGAGATGAAACTGGCCACAACACCCTGACCACCGTTAGAACCGCTTGCCTCACCAGCGTCACGCAATTCGAGCACGTCACCAAATCCGATCCTCAAACCATCCACAACCAGGATCGCACCAGTGGCTTCGTAACGAACTGCCTCCACCCTGCCGATCACATAGGGTGTGACACGAACGTCCGCACCGGACGCATCGTACCCACGCATCTGGATTGTGTAGGTGCCATCAGCAAGAGCGCGACCGTCGTCGTCCTTGCCATCCCAGTCGATGGTGTGCTCGCCAGCATTCAGCGATTTGGATTTGACCGTTCGCACGACCTCGCCGGATTCATCGAGGATGGCAATCTCCACTCGCCCTGCAGTCGCAAGGTCGAAAGAGAGGTCCCTCGGCACGCCATCCTTGATCACCACCGACTCACCAATCGCCTTCACGCTTTTCCCGACAAGGGTCGCCGCGAGGGTGTTGTTGATCGATTGCGAAAGGATGATGTCCGCCTGCAGACCCTGATTGGTCAGAGTGTTCAGGTTCTGCAATTCCTCGAGCTGGGTGAATTGGGCCAGTGAGGCCGAATACTCCTGTGAATCCATGGGATTCAAGGGGTCCTGGTGTCGCATCTGTGCCAGGAGAAGACGCAAGAAGCCGTTCTTGTCAATCGCACCCGGCGCCGTCGGTTGGTCAAAGGTCGTCGGTAACCGACCGACGAGGCCGTTCAACGCCTGGGATTCGGACATTCGCACCTCCTTTCCTTCGTTGTGGGGCTTCCTGCCCCTGTTAAAGGATCTCTTTTGCGATAGCTTATCCGTTACTTGAAGTATTCAGCAAAGCATATGCCACGGAAACCGTGGCTGGTAATGCCCTTTTCGCCTGTTTTACGTCTGATTCGTCCGGCAATAGCTGCCGCACGGTGCCTCATCCGACATATTCAACCGTGTTGGTGCCGGTATTGAGCGGACGATGAGTGAGAGGTTCCTGATCCTCCCTCTCTTCTGCCTGAGAGGGGGCCATCCTTGAACCGCCACTCGAACGTTGAGCATCCGCTTGACGGTTGGACTGATCATCTCGAGCATCGTTAAAACGATCCTGACCGGCCTGGATGTCAAACTTCTCAACCTGGATCCCGGACTGTGCGAGATGCTCACGTATCACCGGCAACTGCTGTTCGATCGCCCTGGCCGCTTCAGGAGTCGTTGCACGCAGTGTTACATCATAGCGTCCGTCGCTCTCGCGAATCTCGACAGCCAGAGTGCCAAGACTGGCTGGTTGAAGCCTTACCTGGATGCGTGTCTCGCCGCCTTTAATCAGGATTCGTGCCTGGGTTTCGAGCTTCGTCAGCACTTCCTGAAGGTTTGTCATTGCCCGCATGGATTCGCTTCCGGGCGTTGATTGCGGGTGACTCTGCTGCGCGGCGCGTGCCATGCTTGAAGCTGACTTGCCGGTCGGGTCCAGTGGCCCTTCATTCTGTGCAACACTCGCCTGCGCAGAGGTGCCCTTCAAGTCGGTCGCTCCCTTGTCGCTGGAGTTGAACGTCTCTGTAGCTTTCCGAGCTTCGGGATTGAGCGGAGCCGAAGGACGCCGTGAGAACCCGCCAGCGCGGTGCATTCTGCCATCCTCCGTGCGCGGGTTCTGCCCCTGTCGGCCTGATCGAGTGCGTGACGGAGCCGTTGGCGAAACGGCACTCATGGGCGTGTGAATACGCCACCCACTGGCACTCATCCTCGCGACTCCTGATTCACCAACGGCACCATCTGGTGAGGTTGGCGCAGGTGTAGCTGCTCCTCCCTTTGGTTCTTGAATCACCGGGAATAGGTTGGGAGCCTTCCCGGGTGTTGCTGCTCTGCTGCCCTTCTCGTTGACCTGTCTGGCCGCTGACTCTCTCGTTGCTGCCGGTTCCACGGGCTGAGGGGGCTCCGAGGTGCTTGCAGCCCTGCCCGGTGAAGTCACGTGTGCACTGCCACGTTCGGTTGTGGTCGCGGACGGCTGCGCCTTCGGATTCGAAGTAACGCCGGCTGGCTCTCGTTGCGCAGTTTGCGAGCTCTGCATGCTGCCCTGACGCAACGCCTGCACGATCTTCGTCCGCCTTTCGCTTTCGGAAATCGGCTGGGACTGCGCAGGTTGGTCATCTGTTTTATGAATGGTGATACGATCGACGACCTCACCCTGCCGGACGGGTGACGCGGCCCGCGACTCAACTGCCTGCCTCGCAGAGAGGCCAGATGGATCTTTGGTTGTCGGATTCGAGGAGCTGGGCGGCTGCGCCGCGGGTTTTTCTGGAATCGGGAGACCGTTACGCGGGTCGATCCGTTGTGGCTGGAATTTGCGGATCCTCGGCTGAGTCGGATCCTGCAGTTCGGGCATCCCAGCAGGCTTCGAATCGGCTTTTGTGTTTCCCTTTTCCGCACTTGCGGAGTTCAAGGCTTGCGTGAGAGATGGCTTCGCGGAGCCGCCATTCTCGTTCATCGCCAGCGCAAGCGCTCGGAGCGATTCAGTACCGTTCCCCTTCGTGCGCAGAATGTGCGAACGCAGTTGATCACGCCACACAGCGTCAACAACAACATCTTCGTTCCTGGCTTCCTCTTTCAGCTTCCTTCGGAGGATACCATCGCGGTTGCCCGGTGTCTCAATACTCCCCTTCAGAATGGAAAGCCTGAGGTCCTCGGTCTCACGGAGGTGTTGGCGCACCTTCTTCCTGAAGTCAGGAATCGCCTGCGCGACTCCCTGATTTCGGCTTAATGTCAGCTCGCGCCTCAGGGAGGGATCATGACTGATCCGATTGGACTGGCTGACTCGCCCGGCACGTCTGATTTTCACCTCGGGTGTCGAACCTGCCTTCTTCACGGTTTTCACATGCAGGGGAGCGCCGGAGGAGTCGATAAAAGGGATTTTCTCGAAGGATACTTCTCGTCCCCTGCGCACGAAAGCGACTGGCTTTGCCTTACTGCGTCCCATCAGCGAAGCGAGTAACTGTCCGAAGGCACCTTTGCCCCTTGAGGATGCTCGTGCGGCCCGCATCCCCTGCTCGGCTCCCCCGCTTGTGAAAAGCTGACTCAGGATCGCTTTCATCAGATCGAACTCCTCGCGTAAGCGCGCGACAGGTATTTCGCCACTTCAGCCGCACGTTCACGCGGCATCGCCGCCAGGATTCGCGCCGCCTGCCTCTGCTTCATCTTCAGCAGTAATTCGGCGTTCGCCTTGTCGCCGAGACGGTTCATGATCGCCGCAGCGTCAGCTGGTTTCATCTGTTCTACGATCTTGGAAAGACGCGCGGCATTCGCCTGGTCGAGACTGTCTGCCTGCGCGGCAAGCAGCGAGATCAGACGTTCAAGTTCGTTGACTTGTTCGCGTGTGGTGGCCAATTCGACCTGGGTGCCCTCGAGTTCACGTGTGAGCGGAGTTGTTTCGGCAACCAGCGCGCTGTCGACAATTGCTTTCGTCTCCTTGCGCTGTGCGTCACGAATCGCCTTCTCCTCTTCCTCTTTCGACTTGGCTGTGGCTGGCGGTGTCTTCCCGGAGATGTCCCAGGTCAAGTTCAGCCCAAGCTCTTCTTCCACCTGGAGTGAGTCTTCCCATTCACCTTCAGGCCACTGAATGGTCGACTTCAGGTAGAAGTAATTGGCGGCGAAGGCGGCGATATACCCCACCACAAAAACAATGATCAGCGGTTTGACCTTGCTCTTATCCATGGTTTTTCCCGCTACCTTGAGGGTTGAACCTGTTCAGAGGCGCTGCCACCTCCCGCCAGGCTGGTCGAAAGCCTTTGTCTCGCGCCGACATCGTCAAGGATTGCCTGCGAAGAAGCGAGTTCCATCGTCTTGTGTTCACTCAGGCGCTTTTCGCGCAGCTTTTCCAATACTCTCCGCTCCTGCTGAATCCCGATCAAGCGTTGCCTCGCTTCCTCGACTATCTTTGCGGCGCTCACGACTGCCTCACCCTGCCTGCGGATCTGCTTCCTTAACTCCTGGTGCCACTGGTGCTGGATCATGGCATCTCCTGCCCGCATCGCACCACGCATCAGCTTACGCTGTTCCTCTTCAGCAGAGCTAAGGTCGGCTTGTAAACTATCCAGTTTTTTCTGCTTTGCGTCCAGTGCTGCCAGGGCATCACCAAGCTCACGCTGTGCCTGACGCTCCAGTGAGAGTTTCGCTTCCAGTACCCGTTGCAAACGAAACCGGAATTTCTTCATTGTTCACTCACTTCCAGCGTCACTGGCTGACCTCGATCACGCCCTGCCAGGCCTCTGCCAGGGAGGCGGACGCATCCATATTCTGCCTGAGCAAGCCACTCAAAGCATCCCGTTTCGCAATCGCGCGGTCAATCCTGAGGTTCGAGCCGCTCTTGTAGGCACCGATGTTGATCAGGTCCTCGTTCTCGCGATACACCGCAAGGTCGGCAAGCACCCTGCGTGCTGATTCGAGCAGGTCGCGAGGGGCGACATCCACCATGACACGACTCACGCTTTCGAGTACGTCGATCGCCGGGTAATGGCCCTCGGATGCCAGCTTACGCGACAGCACGATGTGACCGTCAAGGATGGATCGAACCGCATCGGCGACCGGTTCGTTCATGTCATCCCCCTCGACCAGAACCGTATAGAGTGCTGTTATGGACCCCTGCGAACTCCTGCCTGCCCGTTCCAGCAACCGTGGAAGCAGGGCAAAGACACTGGGCGTGTACCCCCGCGTGGTTGGCGGTTCCCCAATCGCCAATCCAATCTCACGTTGGGCGAGTGCGAGACGGGTGACACTATCCATCATCAGCAGTACATCCTTGCCCGCATCCCTGAAAAATTCTGCAATCGCGGTCGCCAGCATCGCCCCTTTGATCCGGATCAGCGCAGGTTGATCGGAGGTGACAACGACAACCACACTGCGCGCGAGTCCCTCTTCGCCCAGGTCACGTTCAATAAAATCGCGTACCTCACGGCCCCGCTCCCCGATCAGGGCGATCACGTTCACCTGGGCGGCAGTGTTGCGGGCGACCATGCCCATCAGGACACTCTTTCCTACCCCGGAGCCGGAGAAGACGCCGAAACGCTGTCCTTTGCCGCAGGTGAGCAGGCCATCAATCGCGCGGATTCCCAGTTCCAGTGGCTCCAGAACACGTTGGCGCTGAAGCGGATGGGGCGGATTGGCGGTGATGGGAACAAAACCATCGTAGTCGATCGGACCGCCCTGATCCAACGTGTTGCCGAGACCATCCAGAACGCGCCCGAGCAGCATTTCGCCCACGCCAACCGTGAAAGGTCTGCGCAGGCTTCGCACTGTGCTTCCGGGATGGATCCCCTGGATGTCGCCAAGCGGCATCAGGAGCACCTGATGGTCGCGAAACCCCACGACCTCTGCAAGTCCGCATTTCCTGCCATGCCTGTCAAGGATTTCGCAGACCTCGCCGATGGAGGCATCCGGTCCTGTCGATTCGAGCACCAGTCCGATGACACGAGTCACCCTGCCGCGCGGAACAACCGGCATCGCCCGCTCGAGTCGTTCCTCGTAGCGGGTGAAGACCTCCTCCGCGGGGGGGGCAAATGTCATCGTATCACTCATGGGATATCGCTCTCCGGACGGGTGTCTCGCTTGGCTGTAATCTCCGGTAGCAACGCGAGATGGACTTCGTCGAGCATGGTCTCGATGGTAGCATCAATCGAACCACCTGCACTCTCCAGGATCACGCTCCCGGGCGAGACACGCTGGCTGACCTGTATGTCAATCTCCTTGATACCCTCGCTGATCGCCAGCAGGTTCGGCTTTATTGATTCGAGCATTTCGAAGTCAGCCGGGTTGACAAGCAGAACAACACGTGTCCTTTCAATCGCCTGTCGAATCGCCTCGCCGGCGAGATGTTCAGCGACTTTCTGGTCAAGGCTTGCGGCATCACCAACAATTTTTCGTGCGATTTTCATCGCAAATCCTGCCAGACGGCTTTCAACCTGCTGGAAATAGCTGGTTGTTCCCTCTCGCAGCATTTGCAGAAACGCGCCAATCTGTTCGACACTCTGCGCAACTTCCTGCCGCCCCTCGGCCATCCCCTTGTCGAAGCCTTCCGTCAATCCCTTCTCATAGGCAGCCTTTTCACGTGCCTCGCCTTCGGCACGAAGCTCAGCAAACTCCCGCTGATGACGCGCCTCGCGTTCCTCGAGAGTTTCGACACGACCGATCCCGTATCGCGCTGGTTCATACTCGACACGTACGAGGTTGGCTGTCTGCTTTTCGAGAGATATCCTGCCGAGAGCGACAGCCTTAGGGATGGTGCCGGACCGGAAAGAATCGACCGACGGCTCTTCGACCTCGTACTGGCTGCCTCGGATGACTCGTGCGGGACGAGGCATCCGCCGGTCGTGTTCCCGAACGACTCCCTGCCCCTCGTATTCAAGGTCACGTGGGTTAGACCATCTGGTCTTCGGCTGAGTCATGGCTTATCACAATTTGGCCTTCATCCTCCAGTCGGCGGATCACATCGATGATCCGCTGCTGGACCTCTTCAACCTCACGCAGCCTGACAGGTCCCATGTAGGAAAGCTCTTCCTCGACCATCTCGGCTGCACGGCGGGACATGTTCGACAGAATCTTTGCCTTCAGCTCTTCGCTGGAAGCCTTGAGTGCCAGGGCCAGTTCCTTGTTGTCGACCTCGCGGAGTACCTTCTGGATCGAACGGTCGTCCAGGTTGATGATATCCTCGAAAACGAACATCAGGTTCTTGATCTCCGCGGCAAGGTCCGGGTTTTCCTTGGCGATACCTGAGAGAATGTTCTTCTCAAAACGCTGACCGACCAGGTTAAGAATATCGGCCGCCTGCTGGATTCCACCGAGCTTGCTCGCGCCGGCGCTGAAGTCGATCCGACTTTCGAGCACTCGCTCAACGGCATTGATGGTTTCAGGGCTTACCCGTTCCATCTGTGCGAGACGATACATCACATCCACCTGCAGCTGTGGCGAAAGTTCGGTAAGCACATTGGAAGCCTGAACAGGGTTCAACTGGCTGAGCACGAGGGAGATCGTCTGCGGGTGTTCTTTCTGCAGGAAGGCGAGCAGCTGATTTGTGTCGACATTCTGCAGGACATTGAACCCCTTCACCTGAAGTGCACGTTGCACACGCTTGATCATCTCCAGCGCCTTCGCTTCACCCAGGGCGCCCTCGAGGATTTCCTGCGCATAGTTCAAGCCACCCGCAGCGATATACTGCTGCGCAAGCACCATCTGATGGAATTCCTGGTTGATCTCGTGCAGAATGTTGCTGGGGACACCCTCTAACCGTGCGATCTCACGTGTCAACCGTTCGATTTCGGACTCACTCAGGTGTTTGTAAATCTGGGCGGAAGCCTTTGACCCAAGCGCAACCATAAATATGGCAGCTTTTCGCATCCCCGAGATGGTGCTGAGTGCCGTATCTTTTTTCGCCATGGGTGGGGTTCCTTTAGTACTCGTCCACCAGCCAGGTCTTCAGCAACCTGGCGGCGACTTCAGGTTTCTCGACGGCGAAATCCACAAGCTGCTGCTGAAGCTGATTGGCCTCAATCACCTCGGAGGGCAGTTCGCTGTCAATGTCCGGCAGGGCGAGCATCTCGCCACCCTCGCCAATGGCTCCAGGCAAAGCGCTAAGCTGCCTGCCACCCGGCAATGCAGCGATCCTCCTCTCCCAGACATCCCGCGCTGCTTGTGTGGAACGACTCAGGAGGTT
>Ga0068714_10000518_pt1 | contig 72219 bp, 72 predicted proteins | sample MTBNYHSulfiMetaG_FD_62988 | JGI IMG/M metagenome (GOLD analysis project Ga0068714, IMG submission 62988) | Enrichment culture microbial communities from rom New York Harbor, USA that are MTBE-degrading - MTBE-NYH (New York Harbor Sulfidogenic)... | ecosystem: Environmental > Aquatic > Marine >...
AAGTTATAACTTATCCTACTCAACGGACTATGCGCTCCATTTAATGAAATAAATTTTCAGACAATTCAAATAAATCAAACTTTGGTATCCAAAAATTTTGACACAACATATAAGCATATAAAATTTGGACAAAAAAACGCGCTTGGGTCGATCGATCCCATTGCGCGTTTTGCTTGCCGGTAAAACGATATCCACCTTTTAAAACTAAGCATTAACAACCTTTTCCACCGCATATTCCACATCCTCCCGCGAGACGTCCAGGTGGGTGACGAACCGCACCAGGGCCGGGCCAAAGGGCGAAGCCAGCACTCCCCGCTCCCGCAGTGTGCCTGTGTATTCCCGCGCGGATATCCCGGTACCGGAAACATCGGCCACCACTATGTTTGTCTGTACCCGGTCCAGGTCGATTTCAACTCCGGGCACTGCGGCCAGTTTTTCCGCCAGCAGGCGCGCGTTGGCGTGATCTTCGGCCAGCCTGTCCACCGCACCCAGGGCGACCAGCCCGGCAGCGGCCAGAATACCCGCCTGGCGCATGCCGCCGCCCAGCATTTTGCGGTATTTGCGGGCCCGGGCGATAAATGCCTCGCTGCCGGCCAGCAGCGAGCCCACCGGCGCCCCCAAGCCCTTGGACAGGCAAAACATCACCGAATCGCAATACTGCGTCAGTTCGCTGATCCGGCACCCCAGGGATACGGCGGCGTTGCCGATCCGGGCGCCGTCCAGGTGCACCGCCACGCCCCTTTCCCGGGCCGCCGCGTAAAGCTGCCGCATAACATCCGGGCCGGTCACCGTACCGCCCATACGGTTGTGGGTGTTTTCAAGGCACAACAGGGTTGTTTGAGGAAAGTGCAGTTCCTCTTCCCGGACGGCGGAGGTGAATAAAGATACCGCATCGGAACCGTGCAGCCCGGCCACCGGACGCACCTGCACCGCGGAGAGAACAGCCGGCGCGCCCACTTCGTAGTAATAGATGTGTGCCTCGGAATCGACAATTATCTCGTTGCCCCGGGCGGTATGGGACAAAACCGCCACCTGGTTGCCCATGGTGCCCGAAGCGACAAACAGAGCCGCCTCCTTGCCGGCCAATTCGGCCCCCGTCTCTTCCAGCTTTCTAACCGTGGGGTCCTCCCTGTATACATCATCGCCCACTTCAGCCCGGGCCATGGCCTCTCTCATTTCGGGAGTGGGTCTGGTTACAGTGTCGCTGCGCAAATCAACAATTTTCATTTTGCCCTCCGTTTCTGTTTTGCCGTCATGGGGAATAAAATTTCTTGTTTCCATTGGCAGGGTTAACGACATCAATGTAAAATATATTTAGGTAAAAGATTAGTGATAAGGAGGGGTAGCCATGGATCCGCATGCCGAACCCGTTCAGGAAGATTTCAAGATGGATTATTCCGCCTGGAACAACCTTAACATTATACCCCTGGTGATTGTGGCCGGTTTTGTAATCGGCGTCATCAGCATCTTTGTTTAACAGAACATCCAGTTGCCATTTTTAAATCTAAAAGACCGTAAAACAACGGTCTTTTGTTTTTTGGGGAGAAAGTTTTATTTCCTTTGCTCACTCCAATTAGGGGTTATTTTTCATCCTTCTGACGGCATCCATGTGCCGGCAGGCAAAACCGGGACTGACCCGGCTGCGGAACATAAAGGTGCAGCACTCGCAGTTGCTTTCACTGGCCTTAAGTTCCCAGCGGCAATCATAATCGGTTACCAGCGCTTCATCCTCATTGATAAAATAAACCACCAGATCGTCAACGAAATACGGTTCTTTAACTTTGACCGCCATATTTCAACCACCCTTTTTGAACTCTTTTTTAGTAGGCTTACATGTTCATTATTGTAATTCAAAACCGGAAAAGTGTAAACAAAACAAGTTATGGTAATGCCAGCGCCCGGGCCTGCCGGTATACCTCGTCCATGGCCCGCGGGTGCTGCAGAATTTCGCCCTTTTTATCCACCTCTTTATAACACAGCACGGCATCCGGCGCAATGCCCAGCATCTTAAAGAAATACCGCTCGGTGCGAAGGGTTCCGTCAAACACTCCGGGCAAAGCGGTCCCGGCACAGGAAACAAACATCCCGCGACGCGCCCGGTCCGGTTCCCCCACGGGAATATCCAGCACATACCTGGCGGCCCAAAACTGCTGGGCACGATCGATTAACATCTTGGCCTGAGCACAAATGCCCATGGAAAACACCGGGGCGGCCATGATAAAGAGGTCAGCCGCCAATATTTTCTCGAAAATAAAGCCGGCGTCGTCCCGCACCACGCATTTGCCGGTGGCAAAACAACCGTCACAGGCCCGGCAGGGTGAATAATTGAATTCCGCCAGTTGCAACAGTTCCGTTTCATGACCCGCTTCCCGGCACGCGTCCAGCGCCTGCTCCGCCAACAGGGCGGTATTGCCTCCCCTGCGCGGACTGCAGGCCAAGGCCAGGCATTTCATTTTAGCCGGATGAGAATCCTCGCTCATTGCCATACCCCTTCCGGTTTAATTTAAGTAGTAAAATATATTATAACAAATTCTTGCCGCTCGCACCGGTTGTCATGGAGGTTTCGGCAGAAAGTTATTTATCAGAAATTAAAAACTTATTGAAATATTAAAAATAATATGATAAAGTCTTAAAAGAAACTTTATGAATGAATAGTCAGTCAGCATATTATATTGCCCTGGCAAATACAAATTAAATATGGGGAGGCTGGCATTGGATGAGTAATAAAGAGTTCTTCTGGCTTCAGCATTATCCGGAGGGAGTTCCGGGGCATATAGACATTCCCGGCATTCCTTTGTTTGAGTTACTGGCTAACGCTGCCGCCAAATTCCCGGCCAGCACTGCTATCATATTCATGGGGCTTAACATGTCTTACGCCCGGCTGAAGGACAGCGTGGACCGGTTTGCCGCCGCCCTGCACGCCATGGGAGTAAAAAAAGGCGACCGGGTGGCCGTTATGCTTCCCAATTGCCCCCAGGCCGTAATATCCTATTATGCCGTTGTACGCCTCGGCGCCGTGGCGGTGATGACCAACCCGTTATACGTGGAAAGGGAACTCACCCATCAAATGAAGGACTCCGGCGCCGAAACCTTAATTTTTTTAGACGCATTGCACGGCAAAGTATTAAAGGTGGCCCCGGACGCCGGTATCAAACGTTTGATTGTCACCGGAATCCGGGATTATCTCCCCTTCCCCTTGAATTGCCTGTACCCGCTCAAGGCCAAAAAGCAGGGTCTGAATCTTGATGTGCCTGCCGGCCAGGGTATTTTACAGTTAAAAGAATTGATTAAGCAGAATCGTCCGTCGCCTCCGCCGGTGGAAATTGACAGCGAGAACGACCTGGCGCTGCTGCAGTATACCGGAGGCACCACCGGCCTTTCCAAAGGCGCCATGCTGACCCATAAAAATTTGGTGGCTAACGCGTTGCAGGTCAAAACCTGGCTCACCGACTGCCGGGAAGGCGAAGAACGCATGCTGGGCGTGCTGCCTTTTTTCCACGTGTTCGGCATGACGGTGGCAATGAATCTGACCATCCTTACGGGCTCCGCCATGATACTGCTGCCGCGGTTTGAGATAGATACCGTGCTGCAGCAAATCAACAAATACAAACCCACCCTGTTCCCCGGCGCTCCTACCATGTACGTGGCCGTAAATTCGCACCCCGATGTAAAAAAATACAATATCTCATCCATCAGGGCCTGCATCAGCGGCGCCGCGCCGCTTCCGGTGGAGGTGCAAGAAAAATTCGAGTCCCTGACCGGCGGCAAGCTGGTGGAAGGGTACGGCCTGACGGAATCCTCACCGGTTACGCACTGCAATCCCATATACGGCAAAAGAGTGACCGGTTCCATCGGCCAGCCGGTACCGAATACCAACGTCAAAATCATGGACGCGGACACGGGCACTAAAGAGATGCCCATGGGCGAAGTAGGCGAGCTTTGCGTCCACGGTCCCCAGGTAATGAAAGGCTACTGGAACATGCCCGGGGAAACGGCCCGAACTATTCGGGACGGCTGGCTGTACACAGGTGACATGGCCCGGATCACCGAAGACGGTTTCACTTATATCGTGGACCGGAAGAAGGATATGGTGATTGCCGGCGGGTACAACATCTACCCGCGCGAAGTGGAAGAAGTGCTTTACGAACACCCGAAAATCAAAGAAGCGGTGGTGGCCGGTATCCCCGACCCCTACCGCGGTGAAACTCTGAAGGCCTTTTGTGTGCTCAACGAGGGGCAAACCCTTACTGAAAAGGAAGTCATTGATTTTTGCAAAGCAAATCTGGCCGTCTATAAAGTGCCCAGGCTAATTGAATTTCGTGCCGAATTGCCTAAAACCATGGTGGGTAAAATTCTGCGCCGCGTGCTGGTGGAAGAGGAACGGGCCAAGCTTGCAAAACAAAAGGACCCTGCAGATGAAGCCGCGGCAGCCAGGGAAAAAAGGTAACCGGGAAAAGCTATTTCAAGCCAGTAATTCCACACCCAGCGCGGCCAGAGGACTGCGCTCCGTTTTTTCCAGGCTAATATGGGCGTACAGGTTCCGGCCCTTGAACCGGTCAATCAGAGTGACAAACCCGTTGTTTTGGGCTGTCAGCCGGCAGTTGTCAATCTGCTGCAGGTCTCCGATGATAATCAGCTTGGTGCCGGTTCCGGCTCTGGTAACGATGGTTTTGATATTCTCCTTGGTCAGGTTCTGGGCCTCGTCGATGATAATCCACTGCCCGGGTATCGACCGCCCCCGGATATAGGTCAGCGCTTCCAACTCCAGGTATCCCTCCTGCATAAAGCTGTTCAGTTTTTCCGCGGGAGTGGCTCCGGTACCGTATTTGCTGGTGGTAAAGTTTGTGTCAAGAACCCTGGTTAACGCCGTCATGCCGGCAGCACCCTGTTCTGCCGCAGCTTATTTTTGTTCAGGTAAAGGTATTCTCTAACGTTGTCGGCGCTGGCGTTGATAATATTTTTTCCATCCAGCCCCGTTTCAGCGGCAATGCGGAAGGCGTAGCGGCAATGTCCCACTTCGGAAAAAATATGGGCGTCACTATTGATTACCGTCAGGCCGCCCAGCTTTTTAATCAGGCGGGCAAAATGCCGGCACCGGCCGGTACTGCCCGGCCGGCTGGCTGAAAAGGAGCTGTTGTTGATCTCCAAAGCCTTTTGGTTATCTTTGGCTGCCAGCGCCACCCTTTCAATATCCACCGGAAACCAGGGGTTGCCGGGATGAGTAATTACATGCACCCGGGGATTCCTGATGGCGTTAATCATGGCCGTGGTGTTTTCCTCCACCGGCAGCCCGTCCATGCCGGTGTGGGCGTGAAATCCCGCCAAAACGATGTCCATGCGGTCCAGCAAGCTATCCGGCAGGTCAAGGTATCCGTAAACGTTGATAATATTGGCTTCAACGCCTTTTAACACTTCAACGCCGGACAGGGATGACGGAATACGGTGCAGGTTTTCGTAAAAGTACATGTGCGGCGCCCCCGGTATGGCCGGACCGTGCTCTGTAACAGCAATCATTTTAAGCCCCCGTTCCGCCGCCGCTTCCGCCAGCTCCTTAACAGTACTGTATCCATGTCCGCAAGCTGTGGTGTGCATGTGCAAATCGGCTTCCAATTTGATATTGCTTCACCTCCGCCGGTTTTTTTAATCATAACACCCCATTTTTAAAACATTATTGGCCCGAGGTAAACAATCGTTAATTTTTGCTTAAATTTGAGTTTTACTAAAGATTTAATGATTTTGCGCCTAATTTTTACTTTTTTTTAGCTTTCTTTTTACATCCATCCGGGAAAATAGAACCAGTAAAATCGTTTCATCGGAAGGAGAAATGAATATTGCGCATCGCTATTTTTACCGATACCTATACCCCGCAAGTTAACGGAGTTGCCAATACCATAGCCAAACTTACGTCATTTCTGGATCAGAATAATATCCCCCACCTCGTTTTCGCACCTGCGGGCAACAGTTTAAACAAGCCTGAGACGCCAAATGTCTTTTCCCTGCCGGGGCTTAATTTCCCCCTGTATCCCGAGTGCAGGCTTGCTTATCCCATGTACAAAACCATGAACCGCCGTTTAAAAGAATTCCAGCCTGACATCATCCATCTGGTAACCCCGTTTACCATTGGCTTATGCGGGCTCAGGCTGGCCTTAAAGTCCGGCGTTACACCGGTGGCTTCTTTCCACACCGATTTTCCCCGGTACCTGGACTATTACGGCTTCGGCATGTTACAAAAACTTTCCTGGCAATTCCTCAGGTGGTTTCACAACCAGTGCGCCGCCAATTTCTGCCCTTCGGAGGAAACCCTGAAGATGCTGCGGGTTAACGGTATCAGAAACGTGGGCATCTGGGGCAAAGGTGTTGATGCCAACCTGTTTAATCCACAAAAGTACAGCACTAAAGTGCGAACCATGTACGTTCCGGACAACAAGTTCGCTTTCCTGTATGTGGGCAGGCTGGCCCAGGAAAAGAACATTGAAGTTTTATTCCAGGCCTATAACATGGTAAAGGGCGCCAATCCCGAAGCGCACCTGATTATTACCGGCGACGGACCGATGTATAAAAAGCTCATCCGCAGTGCTCCGTCAGGGGTTACCTTTACCGGTTACCGGAGCGGGGAAGCTCTGGCCGAGATATACGCGACCAGCGACGCCTTTGTTTTTCCCTCCTTAACTGAAACCTACGGCCTGGTGATCCTGGAGGCTATGGCCTCCGGCCTGCCGGTGGTGGCCGCCTACGCCGGAGGCATCAAGGAAAACCTGATCCACAATTATAACGGACTGGCCTGCCTGCCCGGAGATGCCGGGGACCTGGCCGCAAAAATGAAACTGATGCTGGACGACCGGAAATTGCACACGGAACTGGCGCGTAATGCCAGACAATTTGCCGAACAGAAATCCTGGGACAGCGTTTTCGGAAAACTGCTCAGCGATTATGAACGGGCCATATATTATCCCCAGTCTGCTTAGGAAGTTGACCAAGATATGAAGGATACTTTGAGACATAAATTGACCGGCCTGCTGAACCGGTTAAGGACACCTTTGATCTCTTATGACGGTCTGGTTACCGAATCACGTGTGCCCGGACTGCTGCGCAGCGGTCAGTGGGTATCGATGCTGTACTTTGATATCCGGGAATTTGAACTGACCGAACAGATATACGGCGGTCTTTACTGCTCCCAGGTGCTGCAAAACTTGAGCCGCATGGCCCGGCGATACGGGCCGGCTTGTGTGGAACCGTACCATTACCTGGAAAGCAGGCGTTGGGGCGACGATATGGTAATTTATTTTTATGCGCCCGGCAATTCCCCGCCCGAAACTTTAGAGTTATCCCAACTGGCTGACAAAACCAGAGAGACATTGGCTTATTATTTGAATAAAAGCAGCCGGCATCTCATTCCCACTCCCCTCAATTTTTACGCCGGTTATGCCGTGCTGCTGCCAAAATCCGGGAGCGTGGAAAAGATTCTTTATAACGGCTTAAAAGAAGCCATGCTTATCGCCAAGGGACACCTTGACGCCCGGGAAATTGAGAAACGCCAGCAGTTCAGCAAATAAATTATTCAACCAGTTGGGCACCCAGTTCGGATTCGCCATTTATACGGAAAGGCCCATAGCGCTGGTTATGGATAACAATCCGCTGATTATGGAAGACGACACTCCCGTTGAGCTGGTCAGCCAGGCAGCCATGAGCCGCTCCGGCAACAAGGTTTATGATTCCATTATTATTTGCAAAAATTCTTTTTACAAAGGCATGGTTTCGGTGCGCAGCCTGCTGGACGCCATAACCGGCATGCAAGTCGAGGCGGCCCGGTTTGCCAACCCGCTTACCGGACTGCCCGGCAACCGCCAAATAGAGGCCGAACTGACTAACCGGATGGCTTCCGGGCTGTCATTCAGCGTGATTTATCTAGATTTGGATTACTTTAAGAGTTTTAACGATTGTTATGGATTTGAGCGGGGCGACCTGGTAATAAAACTAACGGCCGCTATTATTAAGGAAGGATCACTGGAAGCGGGCCGGCAACCAGGACAATGCCAATGAGCACCAGCGCTCCGGTCCAGGCCATTTCATGCCACACCGCGAAGGGAGCGGATGCATAGCGGAATATTTCCATGGGCAGGGAGGCCATGGGTTGAAACAGATCCAGGGACCAATAATTGTTGTTTAAAGCGGTAAAGAATAACGGCACCGGGTCGCCGGCAACTCCGGCCAGGGCAAGGGAAACACCAATGGCAATGCCGCGCGCCGCCGTAGGCAGTACAACAAACAGCACCACCCTCCATTCCGGTATGCCCAGCGCCATGGCCGCCTCACGCATGCTCCCGGGGATCAGCCGCAATATTTCTTCGGTGTTTCGCGCCACCAGCGGCATCATAATTATGCCCAGGGCCAGGCCGCCGGCAAGGGCCGAAAAGCTTTGCATTTTCACCACCACCAGGGTGTAAATAAATATCCCCGCCGTTATGGACGGCATCCCGTTTAATACATCCGCGGTAAACCGGATCGTATCCCTGAAACGGCTGCCTTTACACTCGGCCAGAAAAACACCGGCGGCAACCCCCCATGGAACCCCGATGATAAAGGCCAGGCCCACCAGGACAAAACTTCCCGCAATGGCATGCGCCACACCTCCGCCGGTATGTCCCACCGGCGCGGGCATGTTAGTAAAAAAATCAATACTAAAGCCTTGCAGGCCGTTATAAGCTATGTACCAGAGTACGATAAACAGAATGGCCAGCAGCGTTCCGGTGGCCAGGGCGCATAAACCCTGCATCACATAGCTGTGAATCTTTCTCCGCAGTTCAAGGTCCATAACTGACGCTCCTATTTACACGGCTCATCTGGTAGATTAATAACCTGGCCAGTACATTTATCAGCAGGGTGACCAGGAACAAAAGCAATGCGATATGAATCAAAGCAGACAGATGCAAAGGCTCCACCGCTTCGGTAAACTCGTTGATTATTACACTGGTCATGGTGTGGGCGGGATCGAATAACGACCAGGAAATATCCGGGCGATTGCCGATTACCATCGTTACGGCCAGAGTCTCCCCGACGGCCTTGCCCAGACCGAGGGTAAACGCGCCTACAATACCCCTGCCGGCATAGGGCAGCACGGCTGCCCGCACCACTTCCCAGGGTGTGGCGCCCATGGCCAGCAGGGCTTCCCGCTGGTTGGCCGGCACTACTTCCAATACCTCCCGGCTTACCGCCGTGATCACCGGGGTGATCATAATGGCCAGGATTATTCCGGCGGCCAGCATGCCTGTGCCGTACGGCGTACCCTGGAAAAACGGCAGCCAGCCCAAGTGCTGACCCAGCCAGGGTTCAACATATCGCAAAAGCACGGGAACCAGTATAAAGCTCCCCCATAAACCGTAAATAATGCTGGGCACCGCCGCCAGGATGTCCACCAGAAAACCCAGAGTTTTCTTAACCCGGCGCGGGGCGAACTCCACCAGAAAAATAGCTGTGCCCAAGCTGATTGGACCGGCCAGCAGCAAACCGAGCAGGGTTGACACCACGGTGCCGTATACGTACGGTAAGGCTCCGTAATTGCCGGCCACCGGGTTCCATGACCGGGAAAGAAGAAAAGACCAGCCAAAACTTTCGATGGACAAACCGGCCTCCCGCCATATTTCCAGGGCCATACCCAAAACCAATATGAATAGTCCCAGGGCGCCGGCATAAATTAAACAGTTAAAGAGCTTATCGCCGGTAATTTTAACAATCAACTCCTTATAAAGTGAGTGTCCTACCTTTTGAACTTCCTCTTAAAGCAAGCTTTTTCCGCCACTGTGCATACTCCGCAGCTTTTCCTCCACCATGCCGACCACTTCGGGCGGCAGCGGAGCATAGGACATCTCGGCGGCCATCTTTTCACCGTCATGCACCGCCCACCACAGGAACCTGGCCAGGGCCTGTCCCTTAACCGCGTCACTCTGTTCGCGATAAACCAGTATATAAGTGTAACCCGCAATGGGGTAAGCTTGATTACCCGGCGGGTTCACGATACTGACCCTGAGGTCGGCGGGCATTTCCGGCGCCGCCCCCGCAGCGGCGGCGGTTATACTGTCTATGGTCGGGGCAACATAAACGCCCGATTTGTTTTTAATCATTCCGTACTGCAGTTTATTTCACCAATATCAGCACCGTCAACACATAAACCAGCACCCAAAAGTTTCTTTGTATTGCCATTTCTTACGCCTCCTTAAAATTTACTTCACCACCAGAGGCTGAAATATTGGAGAAGAAGCACGAAAGAGCCGGGGATTGTTAGAAGGATTAGCCTTTTTATTAAAAACATCTTACAACTGCCGTTTTAAGGCACAATTAAACCCGGATTAAATTTCTGTTGGCATCGGTATATCCCCCCAAAGCAGGTCTTTTGTTTAGCATAATGATTATTTGTTAAGTTTAAACACATACTTTATGGAGAGCTTATTAATTTACGGTAAATAAATATAAATGGAAAACAACCTGCTTCCCACACATCAATGAACTATCAAATATTTACAATAACTTAACATATTCTTAAAAAGCTAAAAATCAAACCTTTACATCGTTGATTTATAGTTAGCTTGCAAGTTCACTCCGGAAGGTGGCCACATGAGTTTTAAAATTCTCGTGGTAGACGATGAAAAGAATATCCTTGAGCTGATCACCTATAATCTGAAAAAGGAAGGTTACGTTGTTTTTACCGCTGTAAACGGTGTTGAAGCCCTGAAGATAGCTGCAGAGGTTAAGCCCGACTTGATCCTTTTAGATATTATGCTGCCGGAAAAAGACGGGTTGGAAGTATGCAGGGTGCTCAGGTTTAACCGTGACACAGCCAATGTGCCGATCATCATGCTCAGCGCCAAGGACGAAGAAATCGACAAAGTTGTGGGGCTGGAAGTGGGAGCGGACGATTACGTAACCAAACCGTTCAGTCCCAGGGAACTGCTGGCCAGAATAAAGGTGAACCTCCGGCGGACATACCAACAAGAGGCTCTGCCGGAGCCGACAAAAAAAGACTTGAAGCTTGTATTCGGCGACCTGATGATCAGACCGGAAGCGTACGAAGTAACCCTGGGCGAAAAAAGGATTGAGCTGGCGCCCAAGGAGTTTGAAATATTGAACCTGTTGGCGGCCAATCCGGGACGCGTATTTACCAGGGACGTGCTGCTGGAAAAGATATGGGGGTTTGACAGTGTGCGCGAGACCAGGACGGTGGATGTGCACATCAGGTACTTAAGACAGAAAATTGAACCCAACCCTACAGAACCGAAATATATTGAAACTATCCGGGGAGTTGGTTACAAGTTTAAAGACAAATAAAGCTTAATTACTTATGCACCAGCAAAAAACAGGCCTTGTAAAAGCCTGTTTTGATATTTGATAACCAAGTTAATGACATTCATAAATCGAACTTAATATAACTTAGATTTATCTCACATTTTCTTTGTTGATATTAATTCTGATATTTTTGACTCTGCTTTCTTCATTAATTTTTTAAACGAGACTCCTATTGGTTTACTAACAACTTCGTTGATAGAATTATGTATTGATTCCAATTCTTTATAACTTATACCGTTTATTTTTCCGTATATATACAAAACTTCCCAGTATGCTAACCCTTCTTTTTCAAAACTGGCGATATTACTACAAGCCATCCCTGTGAAGATGCCGTGTCAAGGCTCTTACTATCTTCCTCAGGTATTAATTTTTCTTTAACTTCACCTAAAACAACTGCAGGGACATATAGCTTCTCAAATACATCGCTTAGTATATTTAGATGCCCGGCCTGGCAAAGCTTTATCAAAACATCGGCATCACTAACGGCTGCAGTTATCTTAGTCAATGCCATAATTGTATTCAATACCTATTTCCTCAGGTGTTTTATCCCAGCTACTTAAGAGGGATTGGATTTTTTTATAACTAACCAGGCCGTTTATATAGTTGGAATTTGCCGCCTCTATGAATATTTTTGGCAACTCTTTCCGGGTTGGTTTTATTAATTCATCACACCCTATGTGACTAAAATACTTTGTTAATAAATCCTTATTCTCAGGGTAGCTCAGTTTTTTTAGTTTACCATAAACCGGGCCGGTAATTAGCTTTAGCCTTAGCAATGTATAAAGCATAGCAGAATAACTTACCCTGAAAGTACACGTCATAGTTATAACATGTATGGGCATAATACGCACTATTTTGCCAAATCGTTTCCAGGTGGCCCTTACTGTTTCTTCCGGCATTAGCAATTCGCCGGCAAAAAAGTCAGCCATCAATTCGGCCGGATCGTCAGGTTCAGACATAGGGTTGCAGGTGATAACCTGAAGATTGTCTTTGTCATACCGATAGTGGTGTAATTCATGGGCGGCCGAAAATATTTGATGGCCTAAAGACATATTTGAATTGATATATACTAAGTAATCATTAGCTTCTTTTGCAATCATGGCAGAAAGTTTTTCACTGGGGCTTGGGTACCGAACTAGAATGATGCCCTGGCGCTCAATCAAATCAAAAATATCTGCTATGGGTTCGTCTCCCAGACCTAGCTCACGTCTAAACTGGTGCGCGTGTAATTTTGCTTCCTGGCGAAACTTTTCTTTATCCGCTTTTGAAAATTTGGCTACTGCCATATTAGGACCTCCTGATTTTTAGCTGACCCAAAATATCGCGGAAGAGTTTATCAACCATGTTGATGGCCTCTAGAAATTCTGTGTCACTGTCACCTTTTGCCCTAAAACGTGCCACTAGGCTTTCTTCCTTTGGTTCTGACATTAATACATCTATTGTAGTCCCCAACACATCTGCAATAATTTTCAACTCTACTGCGTTGACTGCCTTGTTTCCAGATTCTACTTTTGTTATTACCGGTCTGGTTACTTGCAAGGCATCTGCCAATTGTTTTTGGGTAATGTTTTTACTTTCCCTAATTTTTCTAATTCGTGCACCAATCTGAGCAAATGTCGGTGCTCCCATCGCCTTCATACTCCCTTCAGTATCTTCAAACTCCCCTCAGTATGTGTAACATTATGTTACCACAATAAAATTAATATTGCAATATGAGTTCCAAAATGTTACCATATATTTGGACAAGATTTCATCACCAACCAGTAATATGATAGCCTGCTACGGGAGGGTTGAAATAGGCTTATGATGATCGATGTTGGAGATTTCGTATTGTTAAAATATGGTGACATGGAGATTTTAAAAGCCGTACTTACCTCTCATGAAAAAATGCTTCAAGACAGCGGGACATCCGGTGCAATACAGATATCCGAAGACTCACCGGTGGGGCGGGCCATTAAAGGTAGGGGACAAGGCGAACAGTTTGAAGTAGAGGTAGACGGGAAAAAATCCATTTATCAAATACTTGGGGTTGAGAAAGGCTTTGGGAAGAAAGTCAAGCTGACTGATACATGAGGGGTATTGGTTGGCGATAAGATAATATTTGCCGGCGAAAAAGAGACTGCTGCTAATTTATATAATCAATTGAATGATATTGTTCCCGAGCTGGTGTTACAGTATATCAAAGACAGTGAATTCCCGGAGGAAGTCCATTTAAGTAACGTCATAATCAATTCTGTAAATGAGGCTGAACTGGAGGAACGGGAAGAAATTAAAAAAATTAGTATATATAAGTACAAGCCCAGGACATTAAGTTATTTTCGAAAAGATCACGGTAATGACCGTTCGCCCCGTAAGAATGTAATAAAGAATTTATTGTCAAAGTCGGAATCCCAAAATTTCGACGCTGCATGTGGCGAATGGATTTATGAAGGAGAGGTAATCCTGGAAGGAGAGACTTTTTTTGAGGGAAACTGTGAACTTTGTAAGCAAGGTGGACTGAAGACAAATTATGTGATTCGACACGCAAAAAAACCGGAGAATTCATTTAAAGTAGGATCATCTTGTATTACAAGGTTTCTTAGGCTTAATGCGTCATCAACTATGGATGAAAGTAACTCACTTTTTGCCCACCTGGCAAACATAGGATTAATGGCCAAAAAAATAAGGCCGTTGGTACTTGAACTAGGCCGGGATGAAATATATGAAGGGACTTTAATAAAAATTATAGCGGCGGTGGAGTCCCTGTCAAAGCGCGGCAAGCCTTCGGAAAATGATATAAACCGGATGATCATGCTTATGGATATTGATCAAACCTCAGCGGACAGGTTGCGGAAGTTATTTAACGGTCAGTTCAAACAGGTTCGGGAACAGATAAAAATTAAGAAAATAAAAGATTATAGCAATAATGTTTGGGGTAAGGTAAGGGCCAATATCAGAACTTCGCTGGCAGGGAGTGAGTCTTATAAAAATCCAATAAAAAGTATAAAAGAGTAATGTTCAAAGTATCTGTTTTAAATACACTTTCCGGTCGACCACCAATTATTGATTATAACCTTGCTGGTATTATTATTGTAGATGAAGCCCATGACTTTGAAGATGCTTGCTTGTCACAGATATCTGAACAGATAACTTTTAATGACATAACTAAATGTTGTAAAGGTAAAAAGTATAAAGAAGAATTAAAAGATGCGTTAGGGTATTAAAACAATTTGCCAGAAAAACCAGGCAGAAACTGGACACAGCCAGCGGTAGACATGCTTTAGGTACTGAGGAATTCTATGCTTTAAGAAAGATTGAGAGGGTTTTGAGTAGATATTTAGCCTTGCAACTGGCCCGTGGTTCACACAAAAATAAGTATTTTCAAAACAGATGGGATGACTATGAAGACCCTGTTGAAAGAATTCATGAAGCCGTTAGCAACGCAATAAATACCGATGAATACGTTAACTGGTTAAATATAGATGAGAATTATGAATCGCTGGTCATTGTTAATAAAGGATTCAAGAAAATTATAAAAAGAATTATATCAGCCCTTTCCTCAAGTAACAAACTTATATTTACATCTGGAACACTAGCTGTAAATAAAAGCTTTGATCACCTTTTTTACAGTTGGGGTGGGATACCCCCATCACATATTGAAACAAATCTTACTATGGTTTTTGATTATTCTAAACAGTCTATAGTCTATTTGCCTAAAAATCTCCCCAAATCACCGTTGATAACATCACCTGATTATAATGAATATTGCCGGGAATTAAGTATGGAAATTTTAAAACTAATTAATATAACCGGAGGAAGAACACTTATCCTGTGTACGGCTCATAAACAATTGGATTTGATATATAACTATCTAAAACCTCATCTTCAGGAAATGAATATTAATTTTTTAAAGCAAGGCCAAAAAAGTATTGAATTGCTTGCGGAAGAATTCAAAAGCGATGAAACCAGTGTACTTATCGGTTCCGGCTCCTTTTTTACGGGCCTTTCAGTAAAAGGGAATGCGTTAATATCCGTGATACTATGTAAACTACCCTTCCCGCCCCAAGAAGATCCCTTCCTTAAGCTAATCGCAGGAGAAGCTAAAGGAAAAGAAAAAATGGATTTGATTGACTTCCCACGTATGCTGATAAAACTTTTACAGGCAGGAGGACGGTTAATACGAAGTATTGAAGATTACGGTTGTTTTTCCATACTGGATCCCCGAATTCATGATAAAAGTTATTCATCAAAAATAATTAATCAACTTAAGGATCAAAAATATCAAATAACAACTAACCTCGATGAAGTTAAAAAATTTATCAATGAGCGCATGAATAAAAAGGGGTTTGCCTCATATCCAGTCTACGAAAGAAATAGAATGCATGTTCCTGATTCATTAATAAAAGATGAGCGGCAGCCAATAATCAACAGCACGTTTTTAAAACACAAACAACCTCAAGTCTTGTTAACCACCCTTACATCTGAACAGATTGCGTTTTATAAAAAGGTAAGACAAATGGCTTTTTTAAGGACAGAATTATTAAAGACTATAAATGAACCCTATGACTTATTAAAGCACTTATATTTGTTATCCATTAGAAAGGGATTGCTAGTTAACATAGAAGAAGAATTTCCCTATGCTAATGATGAGCAAAAAAGTAACTTTATGAGGAGGATTAAATCAAAACATTTGCCATCTAAGGTTACAAGTTATAAGTTAACAAGTGAAGAATTAAAATACTATAGGAATTTATAGTATTAAATAGGGCTTGCTGAACGGTCCCATTATTTCAACTAAATCACAAAAATACCGGTCTCAACAAAGCCCGATTTTGCCCCAAAAGGTACCGTAGAAAATGGAACAAAAGAACACGGAGCCTGTGTTCCAGGTTCATCACCAGGAACTGGAGGCAGATTACGCTTTCGGCAGTCTCTTTCGTAAAAAAACAGGCCTTGTAAAAAAGCCTATTTTGATATTTTGATAACCAAGTTAATGACATTCATAAATCGAACTAATTGACAATGGTATTCTCCGCGCTAAACCTGTTCAAGTGTTCCCTAATCCTCTCGGCCATAACGGAGAGTATCTGTGAAAGCCGCGCCACTTCCCGGGCTGAGAAACTGTCCAGGTCGTCACGCTCACCATCGCCCCCCTGTTCATCTCCGGCAATCTGTTGAATAACCCCGGTCACATCGCTTATTCCGGCAGCCACTTCGCCAACCTGACTGGAAATATCCGCTATATATTTGTCGGTCACGGTGACGCGGTCAAGTATTTTATTCAGCGCATCCATAGCTTCACCGGTGGCCTCCGAGCCTTCTTTAACCATTTCCCCGGCTTGCTGAACCTGTTCATGCATTTTTTCACTCTGGCTCCTAATGTCCGTAGCAATTGAAGATACCTCGCGGGTTGCTTTGGCGGTATCGTCGGCCAGCCTGCGCACTTCGTCCGCCACTACGGCGAAACCTCGCCCCATTTCACCGGCCCTGGCAGCCTCTATGGAAGCATTCAGCGACAGCAAACGGGTTTGTTCAGAAATATCATTAATCATGTCCAGTATTTGATTTATCCGACGGACGTTATTATTAAGCTGTTGCATTATAGCAGCCCCGTGAGCAGTCAGCCTGAGGTTCTCTTCGATCTTTTCCACCACGGTTTTAAGCGCCGCCACTCCCTGTTCGGCCGCTGCCATCATTTCATGACTTGCACCCTCCGCCTGGACGGCGTGTCCCGACACCGACTCCATGGCCACATTAATTTCATTAACCCGAAACTCAGTGGCCGCTGCCTGCTGCAGCTGATTCCGGGATACCTGTTTCATGACCAGGCTGGTTTCCAGCAGGCTTGTACCGGCGGCACGAAACTGAATGAACATCTCGCCCAGTTGGCCAAGCATGTTGTTAAGACTGTTGCCCAAAAGGCAGAATTCTCTCCCCACGCCGTTTTCCCTGGCCCGTACGGTTAAGTCACCACCGCTGGCACGGCCCATAACCGCACATAAATCTGTTATCGGGCCGGTAAACTTCCTGGATAACAGAATACATATAATCAGAGCCACAACCAACGAGACGGCGCCCAGGGCCACCACCCGGTTGCGCAATTGGAGCACCGGCTGCAAAAAATCTTTTTCAGCCAATCTGATTACGTATATCCAATTACGTCCCGGTATCTGCTGGTAAGCCACCCTATAATTCTCGTCACCCACGCGTATTGCACTCAAGCCGTTGCGTGTTGTCGCAACCTCACTTAACATTTCATCCGGCAGCGGAGCAGCATTTTCTTCTGTTGCATAGACAGCTTTTCCTTCATGGTCCAGGATCATAATCTGCACCGGGGTGCCCCGGGAAGTAAACGCAACCTGCTCGGTATTGACCAGATAGGTTGTCTTTCTCATTATCTCACGACTGTTTACTGCCGATGAGTACAGGTCGATTTTCTCCGCCACGTTGCCCGCCGAACTAATCAGCATTTCGTCTATATAATACTGCAATTGGTTTTTGCTGGCCACGTAAGTTGCCGCTCCCTGGGCAAAAAGAACGGCTACCAGCAGGATACCGAAAACAAAGGCCAGCCTGTACTGGAAACCGATTTTGTCAGCCAGGGATGTTTTGCGTTTAATGCTTGTACATGGCCTGGTTTTGTCGTTCCCAGGCTGTATATTCTCCATTAAACTGCAACTCCCTTATCACAAGTTGGGACATACTTTTGGTCTATACCGCCGTCAGCCGCCGGTGGATTAACCTGCCCAACCAGCGGGCGCTGAAGTTAAACGCCAACACAACCAGCACCAGCACCGCCGCCGAACCGTCAGCCACCCGCCTGACATCCGGTATCAGACCCTCGGAATTGACTTTCCAGATATGCACCGCCAGCGTTTCCGCCGGCCGGAACGGGTTTAAAGGTGATGTAGGGCTAAAAATGTTCCAGTTTGAAAAATCCAGGGGCGGGCTGCTCATCCCGGCGGTATACAGCAATGCCGCCGCCTCACCGAATACGCGCCCTGAGGTAATAATGATACCGGTAATCAAACTGGGAAAAGCATTGGGCACAATAACCCCCCAAATGGTTTGCCACTTGGTGGCTCCCAGAGCCAGACTGCCATCGGCCAATTCCCGTGAAACACCGCGAATGGACTCCTCGGAAACCCGCACCAGGAACGGCAGGTTGAATATCGTAAGCGCCAGGGCGCCGGACATTAGAGAATAACCCCAGCCGGTGATGTTTACGAATACCAGCAGGCCAAAAAGGCCCACCACGATAGACGGCAATGAGGTCAGGGTTTCAATGGCGACACGCACTCCCTCCGCCAGGGAACTACGCCCCGCATATTCAGCCAGGTAGATGCCCCCCAGCAAACCGATGGGGATGGATATAATCATAGTTAGAAATAAGATGTAAAAAGAATTGAATATTTGCGGACCGATTCCTCCGCCGGCCCGGATGGACTGAGATGGTGAGGTGATAAATTGCCAGTCGATAGACTTCATGCCATGGTAAAAAATATACGCAATCAACGTACCCAGAATCAGCAACACCAGTCCGGCACAGAACCAAAACATTATTGTAGCCAGGCGGTCCTTGGCCATATTGTTCATTGGGCGGTCCCCCTCCTAACCACAAACCTGATTAGCAAAATGAAAAACAGTGACATCAGCAATAGTATCAGCCCCATGGACCACAGGGCGTTGTTCCAGGGGGTACCCATAATGGTAGCGCCCATGTCCATGGTGATGGCGCTGGTCAGTGTCATCATGGGGTCCAGGATGGAGATTGGAATCTGACGCGTGTTACCAATAACCATCTGCACCGCCAGTGCTTCACCAAATGCCCGGGCCAGTCCCAGTACTACCGCAGTAATCAGACCGGAACGGGCTGCGGGGACAAGCACCAACCGAATGGTCTGCCAGCGAGTGGAACCCAGGGCGATGGATGCATGTTTCCATTCCACAGGCAAAGCCCGGATACCGTCGGCGGAAACACTGATAATAGTAGGCAGGATCATTACCGAAAGAACCAAAAAACCGGCCAACAGGCTAAATCCGCCGCCACCAATGTTTCCTCTGATCAACGGGACCAGCAAGCTGAGACCGATGTAACCATAAACAACGGAAGGTATACCGGCTAAAAGCTCAACCGCGGGCTGCAATACCCGCTGCCCCCAACCGGGTGCAATTTCGACCAGGAACACCGCCACCACCACCCCCAAAGGGGCGCTGATGCCCACCGCCAACAAGGAAATCAGTATGGAACCGATGATCATTGACAGTGCTCCCAACAGCGGCCCACCCTCTGCCGCCGGACGGTCAGGCCACCACTGGGCGCTAAAAAGAAATTCCCGCAGGCTTACTCCATTGAAAAAAAACGTAGTTAAACCTTTGGAACCAATAAAATAGATAAGCGATACGGTAAGCACAATTACCAGGCTGGCGCAAAGCAAAGTAAGTGTTCCGCCCAGCTTATCTATAATGTACTTCCGGCTCATAGAACCATTACCCCTTTATATAACTTCTCCCCTGACTTCCTCAATCAGGTTAATAATGAATTAAATATATTTCTATCATAAAAAATTTTATTTTTATCTTAGGCAGCAGCCAAGGGGGATGCCGGCTTAACCAACAACCCCCCAGTATATTATCTAACAGTTTGTCAACTATAATCTATTTCTTAGTCACGTTACCTTCGGCATCCCTTTCTATCTTCATTTCAGTAGCGGGCAGATAACCCAGTTCGGGAACCAGGGTATTCTGCACTTCACCGGTCAGCATGTAATCAAGGAAGTCCTTGGCCAAACCGGTGGGTTCACCCTTGGTGTACATATGTTCATAAGCCCATACGGGGTACTCGCCGTTGTAAATATTTTGGTCAGTGGGCTCCACGCCGTCCAGGTTCAGCACTTTCACGCTTCCGTCCAGGTAGGACAGGGCCAGATAACCAATGGCGCCGGGAGTTTCGCTGATGATCTTGCGCACGGTACCGGAGGAATCCTGTTCAATGCCGCTGGCTTCTTCAGCGCCGTCCAGAGCAAAAGCTTTAAAAGTGGCCCGGGTGCCGGAACTCGCGGGACGGTTCACCAGGGTAACTTTAACATCGGGGCCGCCTACATCCTTCCAGTTGGTAACTTTGCCGGTAAAGATGTCAATCAACTGCTGCTTGGTGACATTGTCCACAGTGATGTCGGGGTGTACAACCGCAGCCATGCCCACAACGCACACCTTGTGGTCTACCAGGTCTTTGGATTCTTCGGAAGTCAGTTTTTCTTCCGCAAACAGGTCGGAGTTACCAATATCGCAGGCGCCCTGAGCAACCTGGCTCAGTCCGGTACCGCTGCCGCCGCCCTGCACAACAATTTGTGCTTCAGGGTTCGTGGACATAAATTGGTTAGCCGCTTCTTCCACCAGGGGCTGCAGAGCCGAAGAGCCAACGGCAGTTATGGAACCCGAGGAACCACCGGTTTGCTCCTGCTGAGTTTGCTCTTGAGCGCCTTGTTGATCTTCTTGTTCGGATTGTCCACCACAACCGGTCACGGCAACCATCATCGCCACAACGATAAACAGCACAAAGAAAATTTTGGATTTCATTTTCAAGCTCCCTTCTCATAATATAATTAAAATCTTCAACCTTTTATTTTCTTAACCTAACCGATATCTCCCCTCCCCAAATTGATTTACTATGTAATCTTCAATTGGCAAGTCTACTTTAACATTTGTTTTTTAAAATTAAATTGTGATTTTGTTATCGCCAGGTAAAGTTACTGTAAAAACTTTAACATGCAGCCGGGCACACCAGGAAAAGCGCGCTCATTCAATTCCCTCAGCGCGCGCTTTTCAGTACTTTAATATGGCCAGCCTTACCCTCCTAAGTAAAAAAACCGGGCGTGGCGCCGCTCGGCTTCACATGCAGTTTGCGTTTGGATTATCGAAAAAATCAGGACTTTAATGATAAATTAATCCTGACCACGAAGTATTTTAACATTGGGGTGTTATACTACAATTAATTTCAAACCTACTTCCTCCTGATTGAGCAATATATGTGCATTTGTAACCCCGGTCTATACCGGGGCTTTTTTTACTTTTTTTACATCAGTTCAGGCTATTTTGCCGGAAATCCGTTCAACCTTCAGCGCCAGCACGGCAACAGAACCGCCCTGTTCTTCCGTTACCGGCTCATAAGCGCCGGTGGAGCTGTATTTTCCGGCAAGCAGGTTTAAAACTCTTGCTTTTTCTTTACTGTCGTCAATTAGTTCGACCGTACCAAAGGCTAAAACGCTTTTGTAGCTGGTTATAAATTTACACGGGTTGGCATGCTCATTGATTTCAAGCATTTCGGACACTTCAAAGCAAACCCGGTTGTCGTGGTTCAGGTTATCCAGCTTACGCCCCCGCCGGAGCGCGCAATGAAAATATATCGTGTCCCCTTCCAGAACATGGTGCAGAGGGGTTATGTACGGTCCGTCCGGGCCGTTGGTGGCCAACCGCCCCCACAGAGCCCGGGCTAAAAAATCGCGCGCTTCGGTTACAGTCATTTCTTTCCCCGCCATTTTAGTCTGCCTCCTTTTATTAAACCATTAACCGCCCAGGGTGACATCCTGTCCCTCGTACCATTTCAACGCGTCGTAAAAGTGCTGTTTGTCAAAATCCGGCCACATCTCATCCACCACATAAAAATCGGCATATATGGACTGGATGGGCAAAAAACCGCTTAACCTGCGCCGGCCGCCCCAGCGGACGATCAAATCCACCCTGGAGATATCGTAAGACGCCACCGACTTATGTATGTCGGCGGTACCGGCAGCGCCGGCCGCCTGGCCGGGCGGCTTGACCAGGTGGTTTAAATCCCACTTCCACCCGTAATTAACCAGGAAGTTGACCTTGATGCCCCCCCGGCCGAAGGTTTTTCTGACGGTATATTCCAGAAGTTCCCCGGGGAACAGGGGAGAAGTGTGGTCGCCGATGACCAGCAGCGCGGCGTCCCGTTCCGCCAGCCTGCGCACCGCGTCCACGCATGCTTTCCGGAAAGCCGCCGTTTGCACGGCCGGACGCTTGGTATTGTCCTGGGTAAAACCGTAAAAGGTCAGTTCGGGAATACCCAGTTCCAGACACGTCTCATAAAGCATAATCCCGGGATCAAGCCCGCTTTGGTAACCGTCCTGTTTGGGCAGGCCTTTGCCTGCCGCCCACCTTCTGTTGCCGTCGGGTATAATCCCCACGTGTTTCGGCAAGCGTTTAAAATATGCTCCGGCCATACGTTTTTGTCAACCTCCGGCATAGGTTGGGTACACTTCGAGTGTGTCCCGGTAAATCTTAAGATAACCATTTTTACCGGAGTTTATATTATCTGGCGCCGGCAGCTTTCTTCATACTTTAGAAAGTATACTGGCCATATTTATGGCCAGAACTAAGGATTAAAGTACTGAAAAGCGCGCGCTGAGGGAACTGAAAGAGCGCGCTTTTCTTGTGAAGTATAACTTTTTAAGGCGGATTAGACAATGTTAAAGTTATAACTACTGCAGAGTAACCGGCGGTTGATGACCATGCCTTAAAGCAATTTTTTGGAACATCACCGTAAGTCCGGCGCCAAGAAAATAGATTGATTCAATATTGAGATTATCCTCTACCGTGGAATCAAAAAAAATATTAAGCGTAGATTCGAGATCATCTTCCGGCTTACAATAACAAACGAGCATTGGAACCTTTGGCAGAAGATGCAGGGCAATAGAAATGTCTGAGACGAAACCAACCTTTTCCTGTTTTCCGCCAAATATATATAAAAGATCTTCAAACAGTTCCGGGTGCTGATCGGCAATTTGCTTTAACGGCTTTTCGCATCTTTGTTCATAAAGCGGGTTCCAGGTCATCCCGTCGGTCAGTTCCCTGAACGGCACCCACGTCCCGGAAACATTTTTCCCCGCCCCGATTAAGATATAGTTGAGCAGCGGTAACATGATCCAGGGATTGATGTGGCAACTTGATGCAGCGTTTCCTTTAGCATCAACGGTAAAGTCCCTGCCGAGACACTTGATCGTCAACTTCCCGTCGGCAAGGGAAGCCCCCAGTCTTTCCGCCGCTAAAGAAAAATCTACTGTGGCAATCCTCTCCTTCAACTGTTTGATTATTTTTTCCTGCTGTTGTTCAATGGTCTCACGCTTGTCGGTTCTCACATCATATCTTTCGATTATATCTCTTTCCAAATGAGGACAGTGGTCCAGACGTTTTTCGCCCTTGATTACCGCGGCGGCAAAGGCCATGCATGTGGGCACACCGCATTGCCGGCAATTTGTTTTGGGGAGCAATTTGTAAAGCTGCAGCGGATTATCGACTTGGGACACCAACTATTACCCCTTTCCGGTTTGAATGTAAATATATTAACATTAACCATTGTAAACATATTAACATTTTAAAGTCAAGACGGGCATGCAAAAAAAAACCGCCGCATCCGGCGTGACAAGCGATCATTTAAAACTATATTGCATCCAATCCTTTTTTCAGCTTTTCCAGCAGTGCAACAAATACTTCCTTTTCATGCGTGTCCAGTGCTGACATGGCTTGATGCACGAAATTGTTGTGCACGGGAAGAAAAGCATTCATCAGTGTGGCGGCGCTGTTGGTGAGGCGGACCCGGAATACCCGCTTATCGGCGGGGTCGGTTCCGCGCACCACCAGGTCCTCTTTCTCCAATCGTTCGATCAGTCCGGTAATATTGGCCCTGGAAACCAGCATCTTTTTACTCAATTCCGATTGGGTCAAACCCCGCTCGCCCGCCATGTACAGATGGATTAAAGCGTTGAACTTCGGCCAGGAAAGGCGGTACCGGGCAAAATGCATCGCAAAAACGTCTTCCAGCTCATCATGGAACGCTAACATTGCAAACAGCATGCGTTTTGCAAGGTAATGATCCATACTGTTTCCGTTGTCTTGGATATTTTTAACCCCCAGACCAAACTGCAAATATGCTTACATCATTGTAAACATATTAACAGTGCCAAGTCAAGATTGCTTGTACCGTTAATCCCCGCCCAACGCCCGCTCCAGAATTTGATACATGCGGTTCACCATGCCTCTGGGGTCGGTGACCAGGCCCGCGGCAATCAGCGCGTTGTCATATATTTGTTCCACCGCCATGGCGGCAAACTCCCCGTCTTTCATCCGCAGAGCGGCCAGCCCCTTAATCAGCGGGTGCGCGGGGTTAATCTCCAGGGCCTTGCGGCCAAGGCCGCCGGGCGCGTCCTGGTTCATGGCCCGGAGCACGCGCTGCATACTGCTGGTCATATATTCGTCCAGGTTAATCAGCACCGCCGGGCTGTCCACCAATCTTTTGGATTCCCGCACTTCGTCAACCCGGTCGCCCAGAGTCTGCTTCATCCAGGCCATCAGGTTTTTCAAGTCTTCACCGGCCAGTTTCCCGTCTTCGGAAGGCTCGTCCCCGTCTTCGGGCAGATCCAGTTCGGCCTGGTCGGCGGAGACCAGTTTTTTATCCTGAAATTCGGCCAACCTGTTGAGCACAAAATCGTCAACGGGTTCGTGGGTATAAAGCACTTCAATATCCCTGGAGCGGAACGCCTCCAGGTAGGGACCGGCTTCAATAGCCTCCCTGGTGGGACCGTTGATATAGTAGATATGCTTTTGATTTTCCCGCATCCCGTCCACGTACTGCTCCAGGGATACATACTTGCCGGGCTCGGACCTGGATGACTCAAACCGCAGCAGGGGCGCTATATCCTTGTGGTGGTTAAAGTCGGAAGCCGCCCCCTCCTTGAGGAAAATACCGAAGGTATTCCAAAAGTCGGCGTACTTGCCGGGGTCCGCCTTGGCCTGCTCGCCCAAAAATTTAAGCAACCGCCCGGTAATCACCCGGCGCAGTTTGTTCATCAGGGCGCTGTCCTGCATGGTCTCCCGGGAAATATTCAGCGGAATATCCTCGCTGTCCACCACGCCTTTCACAAACCGCAGCCATTCCGGCAGCAGCGCCTCAGCGTTTTGCTGGATCATCACCTTGCGGCAGTACAGGTGCACCCCGGGTTCCAGTTTGCCGAAACCGAACCGCTCCATGTTCTCCCCCGGTACATACAGCAGCGCATTGATGGCCAGCGGCGCGTCGACGGAAAAATGCATCCGGTACTTGGGCTCTTCAAAAGCGTTGGCGATAAACTTGTAAAACTCGTTGTATTCTTCGTCCTTAATCTCATTCTTGTTGCGGGTCCAGATGGCCTGCACGGTGTTGACCTTTTCACCGCCCAACAAGATGGGGAACGGCACAAAGTTGGAGTACTTTTTGATTATTTGTTTTACCGTGGCGGGATTGGCAAACTCATGGGCGTTCTCCTTCAGTTCCAAAATAATTTTGGTGCCCCGGCGCAGCCCGTCAGCCGGATTAATCGAGTAGCCGCCCGTGCCGTCCGAAACCCACTCCACGCCTTCGGCTTCGGGACGGTAAGAACGGGTCAGCACCCGCACTTTTTGGGCCGCCATGAAGGCGGCGTAAAAACCCACCCCGAACTGGCCGATTAAATTGAGATCCTTGCGGTCCGAGTCGGCCAACTGGCGGATGAAAGACTTGGACCCCGAGTGGGCGATGGTGCCCAGGTTCTCCACCAGTTCGTCCCCGGTCATGCCCACGCCGGTGTCGGTTACGGTAATCGTTTTATTCTGCTCGTCCACCTCTATGGTAATTTCCAGCGGCAGATCGGCATCTGCGAGATCCTTGTCGGTAATGCTCCGGTAGCGGAATTTTTCCAGGGCGTCCGTGGCATTGGAGATTAATTCGCGCAAAAAAATTTCCCGGTCGGTGTACAGGGAATTGATTACAATGTTAAGCAGCTCCTTGACTTCAGCCTGAAATTCCATCGTCTGCTGCTCCCGGGTTTGAGCTTCTTCAGTCATTGCGACATCCTCCTTTAAACAACACCGGTTGATTTGAATTTAAAAATTTGTTAGCACTCCCTTTTAATGAGTGCTAACCTAGAATTATCTTACAAAATATGATTTTCAAAATCAAGTAGGCCTGACAGAAGAAAATCAAAGTTTATCTATTTTTTTAAAAATTATTGCCGGCATGCTTTGATTTTTATACCCACAGGGGCATTTCCAGGGTTACTTTAAACAAGTCACCGTCAATTTCGATTTTAAACCTGCCCCCTTGAATGATGGTTAAACTCTGGGCAATGGAAAGCCCCAGACCCGATCCTTCCGTCGTCCTGGACGCATCGCCCCGGACGAACCGTTCGGTTATTTGTTCGGGGGGAATATCCAGGAAAACATGAGTAGGTATGAGGCGACAACAACCTCTAAAGTGAGTGTTCGAAAAGGAGCACGATAGACACGAGAAGTTCAAGGCAGCGAAGGCTTTGAGGAGCGGAGCGTATACGGAAAACGTGAGCACCGCAAAAGCCGGGCTAACGTAGAAATTCGAAGTGGATCTCGCGCGGACTTTTCGAATTTCCTCTTAAAGGTTATTGGGGCCGCAAACTTTTCTACTGCAGTGCAACACCCGGGTGTTGGCTGCAGTTTTGTTTTTTAAAAGGAGATGAACTTTTATGACTTTACGTTTTTATGAGCCCGGCAAAAGCTACCACGGCAAAGCCGTATTTACAAATATCAGCGGTGAAATAAACCGCGGGGATAAGATCGGCCTGGTAGGAGCAAACGGCATCGGCAAAACAACCCTGCCGGTTTATTTTACTTTGTTTAGTTGCAATTAAACAAAGTAAAAATTATAATGCCTTTAGGAGGTGATGCGACATAAATGAGCAAGAACTGAAATTTATTGAAGAACTGGGCCTGTTAATGGAAAGTGCCGGCGCAACCAAGACCCTGGGCCGTACCTTCGGTTATTTGTTGCTGACCGACCGGCCCCGGACCCTGGACGAAATAGCCGGGCATTTGCTGTTCAGCAAAGCCACCGCATCCCTCACCATCCGCCAGGGTCTGCTGATGCGCATATTTGAAAAGGTGAGCCTGCCCGGGGAACGCAAAGCACATTACCGGGCCAATATACAGTCCTGGATTCAGTCCTCCATGGAAAAGGCCGGATCTATGATGCTATGGGAGCAGCTGATCGACCGGGGGCTGGACGTTGTGCCGCTCCAATACCGTGAATCCAGGAAAAATCTGATGGTTTTAAAGGATTATTTCAGTTTTGTCAACTGGTATTTATCAGACATAAAGCTGCAATATGAACGCTGGACAAAGGGTGAACTGAACAAAGACTCGGAAAAACCTTGAAAGGCGTGCGGTCATGACCCAAAATATATTGATGAGCTTAAACAAGGTAACCAAAACCTACCACATGGGCGAAGTGACGGTTAACGCCCTGGGTGAAACCACCCTGGACATTTACCAGAGTGAAATACTGGTGATCCTGGGTCCCAGCGGGTCCGGGAAAAGCACCCTGCTTAATATCATGGGCGGCATGGACCTCCCCACCACGGGAGACGTTTTTATCGACCGGCAAAATCTCGCCCGGGCCGGCGACAATCAGTTAACCCGTTACCGAAGGAACGAAATCGGGTTTGTCTTTCAGTTTTACAACCTGATCCCCGACCTGACCGCCCGGGAAAACGTGGAGTTAGCCGCCGACCTGGTGGATGAACCCCTGGCAGTGGCGGACGTATTGAGGGACGTGGGTCTGGCCGGCCGGATGGATCATTTTCCCTCCCAGATGAGCGGCGGTGAGCAGCAGCGGGTTTCCATCGCCAGGGCGGCGGTTAAAAATCCCCGCCTGCTGCTTTGCGACGAACCCACCGGCGCCCTGGACTACCAAACCGGCAAACTCATCCTGGCCCTGCTGGTGAAAATCAACCGGGAGCGGGGCAGCACCGTGGTCATCGTCACCCACAACACCCCCATCGGCGACATGGGCCACCGGGTAATCCGCATGCGGGACGGCATGATTGCAGAAATCAGGGAGAACTCCTCCCCCCTGCCTCCGGAAAGGATCGAGTGGTAATGGGAGCGCTGCATAAAAAATTATGGCGCACCATCGGCAAAACCAAGGGCCAGTTTATCGCCGTAGCGGCGGTGGTGATGATGGGCGTAGCCATTTATATCGGGATGACCACCGCTTACTTTAACCTGAACGAATCAAAGGAGCAGTTTTACCGGGAGCATAATTTTGCCGACTATTACTTTCATGTGATCAAAGCGCCGCAGCAGGTGACCAGACAAATTGAAGCCCTGCCCGGTGTAACCGGGGTTACCGGACGCATCCAGAAGGACGTAACCCTGGTCAACGAGCATAACAAGCGGGCCACGGCCCGGTTAACCAGCTATTCGCTGCCCATGGAGCGTGAAATTAACAGCTTGCGTTTGCTCACCGGGCGTTTTTTTACCGCCGAGGGTGTGGACGACCCCCGCTCCGGTGACGCCGCACTCCGGACCGGCGACATTGAGATCCTGGTGGACCCCCAGTACGCGGCAGCCAACAAGCTGGAATTCAACGCTACCGTCACCATCGTGGCCGAAGGAAAAACCGTACCCCTAACCATGGTGGGCACCATCACCGGTCCGGAATTTGTTTATCTGATGAAGGACGCCGCTACCCTGATGCCGGATCCCACGTCCTTCGGCATCATCGCCATGTCCCGGGAAAGGGCCCAGCAGATCCTGAATCTGCAGGGGCAGGTGAACCAGATCCTGGTTACCCTGGCGCCGGGCGCAGACGAAGAAAAGATAGCGGAACAGATCAAAAGCATCCTGGAGCCTTACGGCAACCTGGCCGCCTACCCGCGCAAGCAGCAGCTCAGTCACGCCGCGCTGGACGGGGAACTGGAGGGATTGAAGGCAGCCGCAAGTTTTATGCCCGTCATTTTTTTAGGTATTGCCGCCGCCATCCAGTTTGTCATCCTGGGGCGCATGATCCGTGCTCAGCGCCTGCAAATCGGGGTCATGAAAGCCATTGGCTATAACAGCAGGCAGGTGATCCTGCACTATACCGGTTACTCGGTACTGGTGGCATTGTGCGGCGCGGCGCTGGGCATATTGCTGGGCCTGTCCCTGGCATCGGTGATATCACAGGCATACGCCATGTACTTCAACCTGCCGGCCACCATCGGCGCCGTGAACACCCAGGCCATTCTGTATGGTTTTCTGCTCAGCACCGGGGTAAGCATCCTGGCCGGTTTAACCGCCTGCCGCAGCGTCACCGGCATCAAGCCCGCGGAAGCCATGCGCAGCGAACCGCCCAAAAGCGGGGGCAAAACCATCGTTGAACACCTGACCTGGCTGTGGCGCCGGCTGGGTACCGGCTGGCGGATGAGCGTCAGATCCGCCGGCCGGAACCGCACCCGCTTTGCCATCACCATGGTGGGAATTGTTTTCGCGGTGGGTATGCTGGTGGTGTCATTGTTTACCATAGACGCCGTGGACTATATGATCGAGTCACATTTTTACCAGAACCAGCGTTATGATTACCTGATCCGGTTCGCCGCGCCGGTAAGGGAAAATGAAATTTCAAACATCGACCGTCTGGAAGGAGTGCAAAAATCGGAACCCCTGCTGGAAATACCGGCCAAAATCAAGTTTAACGGCCGGAGTGAAGATGATTCCATTACCGGCATCAACCCCCAAACCACCATGAAAAAACTGTTCGACCACCGGCAGCAGCCCGTCCGGATACCCGAAACTGGCCTGCTGATCAGCCAGAAAACGGCTAATAAGCTGGGGGCCAGTGTAGGCGATATGGTGGAAGTGGAAACCATGCTGGGCATCGGACCCGCCAGACACGCCGTGGTCAAGATCGTGGGCGTTAACAGCCAGCTGGTGGGGGGAGGTTCCTTTGTTTCCCTGAAACAGGCCAACCTGATCCTGCAGGAAAGACAGGTGGCTTCCGGGGTGATGCTTAACGTGGACCCGGCCTTTGCCGCCCGGCTGGAGGAGAATCTGGAGGACATGACCGGCGTCACGTCCATCTCCAGCCGCCAGAAGGATCTGGATAATTTCAACCAGAACATGGACGCCATGCTTTACTCCATTTCAATTATGGTCCTTTTCGCCCTGCTGCTGGGCTTTGCCATTGTGTACAATTCCTCGGTGATCAGTTTTTCGGAAAGGCAGCGTGAATTGGCCTCGCTGCGGGTGCTGGGCTTTTCGATACAGGAGGTCTCCGGGATCCTGCTCAAGGAAAACCTGCTGCAGTCCCTGCTGGGGGTGGCCCTGGGGCTGCCCTTCGGTTACCTGATGGCCAAAGGATACATAAGTGCGGCCAGCACCGACTTATATACCATACCGGTAATTATTTATCCCACCACTTACCTGTATTCAGCCCTGGGCGCCCTGCTGTTTATCGCGGTGGCCCACCAGCTGTCCGTGCGGGGCGTCAGGAGGCTGAACCTGGTGGAAGTGCTGAAGAATAAGGATTAAATACAGTAGTCAGGAGTCAGGAGTCAGAATTCAGGAGTTAGAATATCTGAGTGGAAAACAGGGGGGCTGGAGATGACAACAGCAGGCAAAAAAAGAAAGAAAATATTCTTGTGGGCGGGCATCGTGGTGTTATTGGGGTTGGCAGTCACAGCCGCTGTTTTAACCGGCGGGACCGAGGCAGAAACGGTGGCGGTTAAAACCGGGGATATTACCCGGGCCGTTGAGGATACCGGCTATATTCAGCCCGCCACCAATTACGACCTGCACGCCGTCCAAAACGCCAAGGTGGTGCGGGTACCCGTTGCCACCGGACAGCGGGTTGAGGAAGGACAGACCCTGGTGGTGCTGGAAAACCTGGATTTATCCATGCAGATTGAAGACACCCGCTCCCAATTGTCCCAAACCTCGGCCACCATCCAGGCGGCCCAGGCAGCGGTGCAGCGGATGGAATTGGAACTGCAGAAAGCGCAGGATAACCTGGAGCGTCTCCGGTCACTGCATGAATCCGGGGCCATCCCCACAGTGGAATTTGAAGAGGCCGAAGTGGGTGTTAAAACCCTGGAGCAAAGCCTGCAGGAGCAAACAGCGCTGCTGGAAAGCGCCCAGGCCCAACAGGCGGGCATGAACCGCTCGTTGCAGAACCTTAACCGCAAAGAGAAGCAGCTGACGCTGCAAAGTCCCGTGGACGGCATAGTGCTGAGTTTGCCGGCCGAACAGGAACAGGTGGTCAACCCGGGAGCGCTGCTGGTCAGCGTGGCGGTACCGGATAAACTGGAAATCAAGGCGGATATTTTAAGCGACGATCTGGGGGAAGTCAAACAAGGCCAGAGGGTAAAAATCACCGCCCCGGTCCTGGGCACCAAAGTTTTGTACGGTAAAGTAAAAGAGATCTATCCCCTGGCCGAGGAAAAACAATCGGCCCTGGGGGTGATCCAGAGACGGGTGCCGGTAATCATTGCCCTGGACGACCCGGCCAACCTCAAGCCCGGGTACGAGGTCAGGGTGGCCATTGAAACCTCCACCGTCAGGGATGTGCCGGTAATTCCCCGGGAAGCGGTGCGCACCCTGCAGGACGGCGGCAAGGAAGTAATGGTAGTGCAGAATAACCGGGTGCAGCACAAACCGGTAAAAACAGGTCTCGGGGACAGAGAATATATAGAAATAACCGAGGGCCTGGCGGCGGGGGATATCATCATCCGTGACGGCAGCCTGGATTTAAGGGACAACACCAAAATCAAACCGGTTAAGGGTTAACCCCAAAAAATAGCAGTTGCCCCGAAAGGGCAGCTGCTAGGGGGGGGAAGCAAGGGGACGGTTCTGTTGCTTCCCCCTAGATGGCCAGGCCCTGCTCTTTGAGCCGGCTCATTTTGCGCACAATGGTGGACTGGTCCACCATCAGCGCGCCGGCGGCTTTGTTGGCGCTGCCGAATTCCCTGATGGCGTTGCCGATCAGCTGCCTTTCCAACTGCAGCACCGCGTTCTTTAACGGCATAACCCCTTTTACATACACTTCCGGCTGCTGCTGTTCCATGTTTTCAAACATGTAGGCCGGCAGGTCGCTCACCGTGATTTCCCGGCCGGGAGTGGTCACCATTAACCTTTCAATGATATTATCCAACTCACGCACATTGCCGGGCCAGTGGTAGCTTAGCAGGGCCTCGTAAACCCGGGGGTCTATGTTTTTGTGCAGCCCGTATTGACGCTCATATTTTTCCCTGAACATCTGTACCAGCGGGATGATGTCCTCTTTACGTTCCCGGAGGGGCCAGATCCTCAGGGGCACCACGTTAACCCGGAAGTACAGGTCTTCCCTGAACTGCCCTTCCCGCACCAATGTCTCCAGGTCGCGGTTTGTCGCCGCCAGGATCCGCACGTTGACGGGACGCGGTTTGTTCCCGCCCACCCGGAGCACCGCCCGCTCCTGGATGGCCCGCAGCAGCTTGACCTGAAAGCCCAAAGGCAGATCACCGATTTCATCCAGAAACAGGGTGCCGTTATGCGCCAGCTCGAACATACCGGCCTTGCCCTCCCGGTTTGCACCGGTAAAAGCGCCCCGCTCGTAGCCGAACAGCTCCGACTCCAGCAGGTTTTCCGGTATCGCCCCGCAGTTTACGGGGATGAAAGGTCCGTCCTTGCGTTTGCTTCTCCCGTGGATGGTAGTGGCGATAACCTCTTTGCCCACCCCCGATTCACCCAGGATTAACACCGTGCTGTCCACCGCGGCCAGGCGCGAGGCTACCTGAAGCAACTCCTGCATTTTGGGCGAATTAAACACCAGCCCCTCCCGGCTGATCAACCTGCCCCGCAGTTCGTTCAGTTCACCCTGGTAGCGCACGCTCAGCTCCCTGGTCTCCTCCAACTGTTCCCGCAGACTGTTCAGTTCGGTGAGGTCGCGGACGTTGACCACCACCCGGACTATCTCACCGCCCTGGTCCCGGACCGGGCTGCCGGTAATCAGGAAATGTTTTTTCTCCACTATGGTCACCGGCCTGCCCTCGCGCATCACCTCATCCACGATGGAGCGCGAGTAAACCCCGTTTTTCACCAGTTCGGATATGCTTTTACCCTGAACTTCGGACGACGGCAGGCCGGTGATGCGTTCGTGAGCCTGATTGGCCTTGAGGATGTTGCCGTCCCGGTCCGTCAGCAAAATACCGTCATAGGACGACTCAATGATTAATTCGAGCTTGCTGTTCAGCTGCTTGACCGAGGCAAGCTCCTGGGAGATCTGCTCCACCTCGGAAATATCCTGGAATATGGCCACCGCGCCCACGATTTGGCCGTTCTCATAAATTGAGCCGCGGTTGGTCAGGTAGGTGCGATCGCCCTTGGTATAAGTGATGGAAAGCTTGCATTCGGTGCGGCTCCGGCCCTCCTGGAGGAAATCCATCAGTCCCTGGGGGATGATAACCTCCGAAAGGTGCCGGCCCATGGCCTGGCTTTTGGGCCGCCGGGTCATTTTTTCCGCCGCCCGGTTATACAGCGATACAATACCCTGGGTGTTGATGGCGATAATACCGTTGTCCACCGAGTCCAAAATGGTTTCCACCTGCAGCAGAATCCAGTTGACCTTGTTGAACAGCTCCGCCCCCACCCTGTTTTTATCCACCACGCCGCACAGTTTGTCAGCACCGTTCAGCACCGGGAAAACCTGCCCGTGCATGGCCCAGGCGTCTGTCAGGGGAGCATCCTCCCGCAGCGGGACCACCCGGGCGTCAAGCACATCACTGACCAAAGCCGGGCCCGTCAATACTTCGGGGCCGGCCTCGAACAAGCCGTCCCTGGTGACCATCCCGGCGATTTCCCCGCCCGGCCCCGTCACAGGCAATCCCGCCACCCGATACTCACGGATTAAACGCCATGCTTCGGCTGCCGGCTGGTCCGGACTCAAACATATTTTTACAGGGGTCATCACATCTTTGATTAGCACGGTTATAGCCCCCTTTCAAATTACGATCCAATTGCAAAAATAATACCAACACCAGAATACCACATTACGCGGTAAACTCCCATCCCAACCTATGTATTTGTGCATAACTTATGTATTGCTGCATTTCTATCAAATATTGTACTACACAGGGTTTGCCCGGTCTGGCTATGCGAATATGCATAATCAGGATACCAAAACCCCGCACCGGTTCAATGGCATCCATATTGCTTTAACCAATATCAGCAACAACAAAAACAAAGGGGGTACATGAAATGAACGAACCAGTCATGATTGCTTTAATCGTCTTTTTTGCGGGAGCCCTGATCGCCTACGCGACCGCGGCGCTGATCAAGGGGATTTTCTGGAGCCTGCGGTTCCGGGGAGAAATGAAAATCAGAGAGCGGGAAAAATGGAATGACGCTGCGGCGGCAACCAAATCATAACCTGCCAAAACGAGGTGAACAAAAGTGCCGGAATTTGCATTCATCAACCTGTTCCAGGGCCTGGCCACGCTGCTGGCTGCGGACACTTCCGTAACTGTGGCCAGGCTGGCGCTCATCGTGCTGGGCATTGCCCTCGTTTACCTGGGCGCCAGAAACATACTCGATCCGCTGCTGATGATCCCCATGGGTTTCGGCATGCTCTCCGTCAACGCGGCCGTTTTGTTCCTGGCCGGCGGGCAAATGGGCACCATATTCATCGACCCGCTGGCAAGCGACCCCGCGCAGTTGATGGAAGTGCTGCAGATTGACTTTCTGCAGCCCTTGTACACCTTTACATTCAGCAACGGGTTGATTGCCTGCTTTATCTTCCTGGGTATCGGCGTGATGACCGAAATCGGTTATGTGCTGGCCAGCCCCTTCAGCAGCATGTTTATTGCCATCTGCGCCGAGCTGGGCACGGTGGCCACCTTCCCCATCGCTGTGGCTATGGGGCTGAATTACAGCGAGGCCGCTTCCATAGCCATGGTGGGCGGCGCCGACGGACCGATGGTCCTGTATACCTCGCTGATGCTGGCCAAAGACCTGTTTGTGCCCATAACCATCGTGGCTTACCTTTATCTCAGCCTGACTTACGGCGGTTATCCGTATCTGATTAAACTGCTGATCCCCAAACGCCTGCGGGGCATCCCAATGGACCTGAGCAAAATACCCACCGTCACGCCGGCGGAGAAAATCGCCTTCTCCGTGATTACCTGCACCGTGCTGAGCTTTTTATTCCCCGTGGCCGCCCCCTTGTTCATGTCCTTTTTCCTGGGCGTGACCATCAGGGAGGCCAACCTGAAACACTATATCGCTTTCATTGAAGGGCCGCTGCTGTACGGGTCCACATTATTCCTGGGCATCCTGCTGGGTGTATTGTGCGAAGCCAACACCATCATGAACCCCAAAATCCTGATCCTGCTGGTGCTGGGTATCCTGGCGCTGCTGCTTTCCGGGGTGGGAGGCATTATCGGCGGGTACGTGCTGTACTTGATCAACAAAGGAAAATTCAACCCTGTAATCGGCATCGCCGGGGTTTCCTGCATCCCCACCACTTCCAAGGTGGCCCAGAAAGCGGTTTCGGAGGCCAACCCCCAGGCGCTGGTCCTCCCCTATGCCATTGGCGCCAATATCAGCGGCGTGATCACCTCCGCCATTATAACCGGAATTTACATCACTTTGATACCGGTGCTGAAATGATGATGACGGCAAAAAGGTTGACGTGTTGGATAACGGGAACGTTTATAGCCTTCATGGGGGTTTACCTGGTCCGGGCGCTGTCGCTGCAGGTAAACGACAGCTATAAACTCAAGGTTATGCTGGGAGGCTACGCTCTGGCCATTTTGGGCCTGTTCGTAATCACCATGGGCACGCGCAGAAAATAGTAAATCATGGGGACGGTTCTTCTGTGCTCTGAAATCGGCTCGTTGAGCCCAGAGCACAGAAGAACCGTCCCCGTGTGTTTCATATGTCGTTCGCCAAGGAAACAAAAAACGCCTGTGTCCTACTCCGCGAGGCGGGAAAGGTTGTAAAATATGCCGCCGATACCGTTAAGCATGTCCAAATAAACTGCGGAAGACCTGGACTGGCAAATACCCTGAATTAGCCTCTCCTCATGCTTGGTGGCGGAATCTCTGGCAAATTGGGCATATTTCCCGGCTTCCGTTTTAATATGCTGTTTTAAAACCTGATTTTCAGTTAACACATAATCATGCACCTGCACATTGTAATCAATCAGCCCGGCAAATAGATAATCCAGTTCTTTAACCGCGGTTTCGCTGAACAGTATCCCGTCGGTTACTTTATTTTCCACGGCTGTCGCCAGCTTATCCAGATCCTGCCTGGCGTTTTCAATGAATCCGGCGCGCTCCTGATCGCGGCTTTCTTTAATTTTCTGTTCCAGCAACAGGCTGTCCCGTTTGATTTTGGCAACTAACTCACTATTATGGGCACGAAAAACAACTGTAATATTAATCACAATCTCTGCTATGGATTCAATTATTTTTCTGGTGTCGATCAAAACGGTTCAACCTCCTTTTTAACTTTATTATATGTTAAGTCAGCCGATAATTAAAAGATATATTTAAAGAGAAAAACCCGAGGGCCGGTGGACTTCATCTGTGGGGGGGACCCATTGTAAGCCGTCCCGGGCCGCTCGGGCAAAAATAAGCGGTTAAAATAGTGTTTATAAATAATTCTTCTTTCAAAACAATTTTCCTTTTTACCTTGGTTATATATATTCAGAATTTTTAACTGATAGCCGATAAATGAAAAAAAATTCATAATTTAGCGGCGTTTAGAGGATAAATATGGTACCCTGTCGAATAGCATCAAAAAACATAACATCTTTTACACCAGAGGTGAATCAAGTGAGCGATATAAATAACTTGCAAATGCTTGTTCAATTAACCCCTTATTTACGTCAAATGATTGGCGAAGACTGCGGCCTTGGCATTACCGACCTGGAAAAATTCCTGTATAACGTCAACGGTAAATTAAATTTGCCGGTTAAGGCCGGTGATGCAATTAAGGCCGGTACCATAACAGAAGCCGTCATCAAATCCGGTCAAAAGATGCTAAAACGGGTGCCCAAAGAAGTGCTGGGCGAGCCGTATGTCGGGATGGGCATCCCCGTGCGTGACGATGATGACCGGCTGCTCGGCGTTATGACCATCATCAAGCCCATTGATATTCAGGAAAAGGTCAGCGTTATGGCGGAGGAACTAAGCAAGTCCATGGAAAACATCGCCACAATCAGCAGCGGCCTGATGAGCGCCTCGGAGCAACTGGCCGCCACCGCGCAGGATCTGGCTGAAAACACCACCGGCATCGAAAAGGACATCAGGGAAATGGATAACGTGATCGCTTTGATTAAAGAAGTTTCCGATCAAACCCACCTGCTGGGCCTTAACGCGGCCATTGAAGCGGCCAGGGCAGGCGAACACGGGCGCGGATTCAACGTGGTGGCCGGAGAGATACGTAAGCTGGCCGCCAAAACACATAATTCGGTGCAGGAAATCAGCGGTAAACTGAAGCACATCCAGGAAACCATGCTGGGATTCACCACCCAGACCCACGAGATATCCGCGGTTTCCCAGGAGCAGGCGGCATCCACCGAGGAAATCACCGCCAGCATGCAAAAAATTGAATCCATGGCTGAAGAGCTGGCCGGTGTGTCCGAAGAGCTGCTGAAGCTTTAGCAGTCGGCAACGGAATATTGTTTTTTGTAAGACTCTTTCCTGCCGTGCAATAAGTAATAGAGCAAGACACACGCAAATATCACAACGGCCATCGTCAGGTACAGGCCGCGAAAACTAACAATCGGGATTATGTACCCCAGCAGTAAAGGTCCGATCCCCACTCCCCCGTCCAGGCCGATAAAAAAGGTCGACGTGGCCAGTCCGATACGGTGCCGGGGCGCTTCCTGCACGGCAACGGCCTGGGAGCAGGATACCAGGGTCCCGTACCCGAGACCGCTGACGGCGCCCGCCAGCAGAAGGGTATATCCGTGGTGGACCTGACTGAGAAACATCAAACCCAGCGCGTAAATTATCAGCGCCGGGTAAATCACCCGGTTGGCTCCTCTGCGATCAAATAACCGGCCGGTGAACGGCCTGGAGATGAGGATAAACGCGGCAAAGACAATAAAGAAAAAACTGGCCGTCTCAATTAAACCTATTTCTCTGGTGTATGACGTTAAGAAAGACAGGACGCCGGAAAAGGCAAAACCTACGATGAATATTATAACTGCAATGGGAATGGCCTTTTGCTCAAATAAATTGCTCAGTTTGAAACTTTTCATTGCTTCAAGCTGTTCCCGGCTGATCCTGGCTTCCGGGAAAGAAGAGAATAACGAGATGAGCAAACTGACGGCGGAAAAGAAAGAGCAGACCGCAAACATTACGGTAAAATTAGCCCGCTGGCTGATAAAAATACCCAGAAACGGACCGATGGCCATGGCCAGGGTGGCGCTCATGGCAAAATAACTGGTACCTTCCCCCAACCGCGCCCGCGGGATAATATTAATTACTATTGTCGCCATCGCGGTGGCGGCGGCGCCAAAGGCTGCTCCGTGTATAAACCGGAGCAGCAGCAGCAGGTTCAGGTTTTCCACCACCACAAAGTATAACAACGTGGCCAGTAAAAATAAAACCAGCCCGCCGAAAAGCATCCTTTTGCGTCCGATTCTTTCTATATATCTTCCCGCAAAAATACGGAAAACCAGCGTGCCGACGATGAATATGCCGGAAACCTGCCCGGCCTTGCCTGCCGTGGCGTTGAATTCCTCAATGGCATATACCGCCATATTGGTCATCAACAACAAAAAGGTTAAAGCCAGAAAGAAATTTGCCGCGCTGATAATAATAAAATCTTTGGTCCATAATTTTGGCTCCGCCATTGTCATTTACCCCCCGTCAAACACTGCCTGCCGCCCGCCGGGGCAGATTTTTCATCTCCAGGTAAATAATACTTGCCGTCAGAATCACCGACAGGGCGTCGGCGATGGGCGCCGTTCTCCAGATGCCGTCAATGCCCCAAAAATGCGGCAGAATCAAAAGCAGCGGGATAAACAGCAGTACCTGCCTAGACAGGCTCAGAATGGTAGATTGAAGTGCTTTGCCCACCGCCTGAAAATAAGTGGAACATAAAATTTGAAACGCCAGAACCGGCAGCATGGCAAAATAAATCAACATAGCCCGGGAAGTCATCTGCGTAAGGGTGATATTGTTTTTGCTGAACAGACCGACAATTTGTCCGGGCCAGATATGGATGACCAGGTAAAAGACCAAACAGATACAAGTACCGGCGATCACCGCCTTGCGCAGGGTTTCCCTGACCCGGTCATATTGCCTGGCCCCGTAGTTATAGCCAATCAGCGGCTGGGCGCCCTGGCTGATGCCGATCAAAGGCATAAAAAGCAAAGTGGATATACTCATCATAATGCCCAGGGCGGAAAGAGCCATATCACCGCCATAGGCCACAAGAGCATTGTTTAAAATCGTCTGCTGAACACTGTTGGCAATCTGCATGGCAAAGGGAGCAAAGCCGATGGTAACAATGCTGATCAGAATGGGCAGCCGCAGTCTGAAGTTTGCCGGCCTGATCTTAATCAAGCTGCGGCCCGACAGGTAATAATACAGCACCAGGAGCGCCGATATTCCCTGACCGGATATCGTGGCCAGCGCCGAGCCCTTTATTCCCAGCCCCAGCTTAAAGATAAAGATATAGTTCAAAATCACGTTAATAACCGCGCCGGTGATTTGCGTCATCATGGCGTAAGTGGGATTGCCTTCGGCCCTGATAAAGTTGTTCATCCCCATGCTGATGGAGCCGAATATCGAACCCAGCATGATAATATGGGTAAAATCCAGGGCGTACGGCAAAACCTCGTCACTGGCGCCGAATATTTTTAAGACCGGCTCGGCAAAGGACAGATAGCCGACGGTTAATAACAGCGGCAGGATAATCATCATCGCTATGCCGTTGCCGGTTACTTTTTCGGCTTCTTCCTTTTTCTGTTCCCCCAGGCGCAAAGATATCAATGCCGTGGTGCCAATGCCGATTAATATTGAAACACCCATCATAATCAGCATAATGGGAAACGCCACCGTTGTGGCCGCTATGGCAATGTCGCCGACCCCGCGCCCGACAAAGATCCTGTCCACAATATTGTATAGCGAGTGCACCAGCATGCCGATGATGGCGGGTAAGGAAAACTTCCAAAGCAGGCTGCCGATCTTTCCGTCTCGCATTCCCATATCCCGTTCCATTTAATGTCTCCCTCACATATCTTTCATGAATGTTACTACATAACGTAAACTGTCCATAAACTGCTTCAACTCACCGGGGTTAAAGCCATCTAAATAATCGTCCAGTTTTTTAGTGTAGGAATCCATAATCCGCCGCATTTCTTCCCTGCCCCCGGCACTGAGGGAAATCAAGCTTTTTCTCCTGTCACTGGCATCCTCATGGCGTAAAACCATGCCCTTTTCTTCCAGCTGATCAATCAGGCTTGTAACACTCCCCTTCTCCAAATCAAGCCTTTTGCCGATTTCGGTGGCGGTAAGATGATGCTGCTGAAACAAAATACTCATAATTTTAAAATGATTTTTTTTCATCCAGGGGAGCCCGTCATACTCCTGGCGAAACCGGACCAAAAATTTTTTATGCACCAGACCCATAAACGTAAACAGCAGGTCATGCAGTTCCCGGGTTTCTTTAACACTCATATGCCCACCCCGATATTGTTAGAATACAAATTATTAGAATTCGTACTGTTAGAATACGAACATAATTTTAACATACCGGGCCCATGGGCGCAACAAAATAAAAAGGCGACGATTTGTTGCAAATTTCGATAGATTTTTTAAGACAAATAAGGTAATATATAGTAAGGTTATCTCCAAGGTTTGGAAAAAATTTTCAAAAACAGGGCAAACCTATCGAAAGATCGGGGCGCAAAGCCATGGGCCTAAAGCTTATGCTATGGTTGCCAGGCCGCCTAAATAATACGGTTTATTATTAAAACGGCGGCCTGAGTATTAAGGCCATTTTTTATTTTTTAAAGTTTAAAGGGGGTTTGAGATAAGATATACAGTTTATTTGCAATAATCAATTATTTAATCAGGGAAAGGGGTTAGCGTTTTGAACAGTCTTAAAATCAAAATAATGTTGATCATTGTTCTTGTTACGGCGGTAGCACTGGGCGCAGTATCTTATATCAACTACAATAAGGCGTCAAGCATTCTTGATGAACAATTAACCGGCGCGGCGGTAAATAATGCGAAATTTAACGCCGCAATGGTGAATCAATGGCTGAGTGGTATTGTCAACGAAGTTAAGACCATGGCGGAAACCCCGGATATCCAAAGTGCGGAACCCGAACGCTGTCGCCCGGTTTTACAAGAGATCCTGGGAAACCATCCGGATTATGAAGATGCTTTCGCGGCTGACAAACAGGGCAATACTTTCCCAGCGTTAACAGATACTACTATTCAAATTGGCGACCGGGAATATTTTCAACGGGTTATCCAGGGAGAGGAATTCGTCATTTACGGCCCCGTAGTCAGTAAAGTAACCGGCAATCAAATTATTACGGTGGCGGCTCCGACATATAAAGACGGCGCCTCTTCACCAACCGGCGTGACCGGGGTTATGATATCGCTGGCTTACCTGCAGGAACTGGCCAAGGGGATGCAATTAAACGGTTACGGGTACGGCCTGATCCAAAACACGGATATGACCACCATCGCCCACCCCAATGACGAGTTTTTAGGCAACAATACCATTTTGGAAACGGGCGACGACCGGCTAAAAAATCTTTTCCAACTGATGAGTGAAAAAGAAACGGGACATGGGACCTATACTGATCAAGGCATTGAGAAAATAATGGCCTACGCCCCGGTGGAACTGACCGGCTGGTCGGTGGCCCAAACCGCCGACGTGGCTGAAATTATGTCGCCCCTGGGCGCCATCCGCAGCTCCAACCTGTCGGTAATTATAGTGGCCATGATCATCATGCTGGTGGTGGCCTTGCTGATTGCCGGTTTTATATCCAAGCCCATCGTCCGCCTCAGTAAAGTTGCCGAAGCGGTGGCGGAAGGAGATTTAACCCAACAAGTAAATGCCGGCCACAGGAGTAATGATGAAATCGGCGCCCTGATCGCCTCCTTTGACAAAATGGTGAAAAATTTAACCGCCATGATCGGAGACATCCGGAAAAATGCCGAACAACTTGTTTCCCACAGCCAGGACCTGGCCGCCTCCAGCGAAGAGGTAAGCGCGACCATTGAAGAAATAGCCAGCACCACCAATGAAGTGGCGGCCACCTCGGCCCAGGGAGCGGAAAACGCGGAAGCAGCGGTCATGGAATCAGAACAGATGCGCCAGGTGGCCGAGAAGGGCGATCAGGCCGTTAAGGACACCGTGGATAAAATCAGCTTCATCGCCAGCAGCACCCAGAACATGGCCAACAGCATTCAAAACCTCGGCGAGCAATCCAACAAAATCGGCGATATTATCAACGCCATTACCAACATTGCGGATCAAACCAACCTCCTGGCCCTGAACGCCGCCATCGAGGCCGCCCGGGCCGGAGACCACGGCCGCGGGTTCGCGGTGGTGGCGGAGGAAGTCCGCAAACTGGCTGAACAATCGGCGGGCGCCGCCAATGAAATTACCGGCTTAATCAAGGAAATTCAGGATAGCGTTGAAGAAGCCATCAACGCGATGGAGCTTGGCAACAAAGAGGTGGGTGAAGGAGTGCAAATTGCCGGCAACGCCGGGGCTTCGCTGCAGCAAATCATCGAAGCGGTGGAAAAGAACATAGCGATGATGGAGGACATTACAACCGGCTCCAAACAAACCAATGACGGCACCCAGCAGCTTACCGCCGCCAGTGAACAAATCGCTTCCACCGTGCAGCAGGTATCTGGTTCCGCCCAGGATCTGGCCAATATTGCCACCGAACTGCAAAGCGCCCTGGCCAGGTTCAAAGTTAACCGGTAAGAATAATATTTTCTTTGCCGCGCCTGCGGTGATAAGGCTGCTCACACGGTACCAAGAAACACGCAATGTAATTGATTAGACCCGGTTCCATAGGAGGTATAACATGAAAAGCCTTAAAACCAAACTGGTATTAATCATGGTCATTGTAACTGTTGCGTCTTTATGTGCAGTGTCATTTGTCAGCTATAACACGGCTGCCAATTTAATGGAGCAAGAATTAATCCAGTCGGCCACCAACAATGCCGAACACAGCGCCCAAACGGTAAACCAATGGCTTGAGGGTATCGTCAATGAAGCAAACGCTCTGGCGGCCAGTAATGATGTAATAAGCCTCGATCCGGAGCAATACATGGCGTCTTTAAACAAGGTGATCGAAAAACACCAGGATTACTCGTTAATCTACGTTGCCAATAGTACGGGCAGCAGCCTGGGGACCAGCAATACCCCCTTCAGCGTTGCGGACCGGGACTACTTTATCAAAGCGATGCAGGGGCAAACCGTAATTTCGGACCCCGTAATGGGTAAATCCACCGGCAAAATGGTGGTTGTTATTGCCACTCCCGTATATAGGGACGGCAGCAAAACCCCCGCCGGGATTGTAGGTATTTCCGTAACCCTGGAATATTTGCAGAATTTAATGACCGGCATGAAGTTTGGCGAGAGCGGGTACGGGCTGATCCAGCATCCCAACATGACAACAATCGCCCACCCCGACGAGGAATATCTGGGTAACAGCCAAATTATCGAAACAGCGGGCGCAGACTTAAAAAATATTTTCGAACGCATGGCTGCCGGTGAAAAGGGGTACGGATATTATTTCGACGGAATCGATAAGTTTATGGCCTTCGCCCCGGTTACTTCAACGGGCTGGTCCGTAGCCCAGGTCGCCAACATGGAAGAGACCATGGCTCCTTTAATCAACATCAAAAACTTAAGTATCATGATCAATTCCATAGTCATACTAATTATCATCGTCATTACGATCATCATCGCGTCCAATATTGCAAAACCGCTGATATTCCTCAGCAGTGTGGCCGATTCGGTGGCCCGCGGCGATTTAACCGGCCGGATTGAACTTGGCGGCAGACGGGACGAGATCGGTTTTCTGGCCTCTTCCTTTGAAAAGATGGTGGCCAATCTAAAGAATATGATCAACGAGATCAAAAACAACTCGGCCAGGTTGTCCTCCCATAGCCAGGAACTGGCCTCAGCCAGTGAAGAAGTAAGCGCCACCGTTGAAGAGGTGGCCGGCACAACCAACGAAATTGCCGCCTCATCGGCCCAGGGCGCGGAAAATGCGGCAAAAGCCGTCCAGGAAACCAAATTGATGCGGGAAGTGGCCGAGCAGGGCAACCAGGCGGTGGCACAAACAGTACAAAAGATTAACTCCATTGCCACGGCTTCGCAAAATATCGCCCGGGCTGTAAACAGCCTTGGTGAACAATCCAATCAGATCGGCGAGATTATCAATACTATCACCGATATTGCCGATCAAACCAACCTGCTGGCGCTGAATGCCGCCATTGAAGCGGCCCGGGCCGGAGAATACGGACGGGGTTTCGCGGTGGTGGCGGAAGAAGTGCGCAAGCTGGCTGAACAGTCCGCCGATGCTTCCGGTAAAATTACCAGCCTGATTAAGGACATTCAAGTGGGCGTCGGGGAAGCTGTTGAGGCGCTGGAATACGGGACCAGGGAAGTCAATGAAGGCGTGGAAATAGCCAATAACGCCGGCGCGGCCCTGAAACAAATCATCGATGCGGTAAGAGACAACACCCTGCTGATTCAGGAGGTTGCCCAGGGCTCAATCCAGGCCAACGAGGGCACCCAGCACCTGTCGGCTTCCAACGAACAGATTTCTTCGACGGTGCAGCAGGTTACCGGTACCGCGTATGACCTGGCTAAAATAGCGGAGGAACTGCAGAATTCCGTTGTGCGGTTCAAAGTAGACGATTAAAACTCGGCTTACATGCATATAAAGCACCCCTTAAGCCTTGACTTATGGGGTGCTTTTATACTTCCGCATCGTCTGTTCAGGCTTACGGCGTCGTTTTTCTCTGCCGGTAATCCTTTATATAGCGGGCGCCGTAGTTATCACGGCCCAGGACCAAATCAGCCGTCAAAACGGCTGTACGAACCCTGGCCGCGTCAACGATGGGGCAGGTTACCCCCGCCATGATGGCCATGGACAAAAACGTGTTGTTGATCAAGCCGCGCTCAGGCATACCAAAAGAAATATTGCTGACGCCAAGGGTAATGTTCAGGTCCAGTTCCTGCCTGACCCTTCTGATGGTCTCCAGCGCCACCAGTCCGGCCTGCATATCCGTGCTGACTGCCATGACCAGGCAATCGATAACTATATTATCCCTTGAAATACCCAATGAATCAGCCCTTTGCAATATCCTGGCGGCTATTTCAAGCCTGCCGTCGGCATTGTCCGGTATACCCTTTTCATCCAGCAGCAGCGCCACCACGGCGGCGCCGTATTCCTTGGCCAGCGGCAGAATTGTATTTAAAGATTCCTCCTCACCGTTTACCGAATTGATCAGGGCCTTGCCGTTATATACGCGCAGCGCCGCCTCAATGGCCCCGGGGTTGCCGGTATCTATGCACAGGGGTACGTCCACGGCGTCCGCAACCACCTTGATCACTTCCGGCAGCAGCGTCACCTCATCTACTCCGCTTACCCCCACGTTAACGTCCAAAACATCCGCCCCCGCCTCCACCTGGGCGACGGCTTCCCGGCGGATAAAATCCATGTCCTTTGCTCTGATGGCTTCCGACAGTTCTTTCTTCCCGGTGGGGTTGATTCTTTCACCTATAAGCACGGTGGGCCTCTGGTAGCTTATAATCACTTCCTTGCCGGCGCTCCGTATCCTGGTTTCCACAGCGGTCTTTCCTCCTTAACTGCCACAAATATTCGATTTGAAAAAAAATGCTGCCGGGCATTGGTCCCCTGACAGCATAAGTTCCGCATTTTGGGGCTGCCTGGTATCAGGCAAAGGGATACTGGGGTGAATTCAGGTCTTCCTGATAAGCTTTCCACTCCTCGTCGGAGATCATGCCGTTTTTCCTGTAATAATTCCTGGCCTCTTTCAGGATGTCTTCCACGGCCTGCTCCTGCTGCGGGGTCAACAGGTTGGGCTTATGAACGGCAAGTATTTGCTCCATTTTTTCTTTGGCGTGGTCGATGGCGTTCTTTTGTCCCTTTTCGACCCATTCGGCGTAAGAGAGCCGGTCGGCAACCCCGGGCAGGAACTGCTCTTTCTTCCACCATGTCCTGGTATGGGCCCGGTTAAGGAAGTGCCCGGGAATGGGCCCCACCTCGTTAATCAGATCCACCGCCAGCGTTTCATCCGTTACCTCGATACCCTCAAGATAACGCTTCACCATGCCGGCGATGTCATCGTCCATAATTGCTTTAACCGGATGAGCCGTAAGCTGGGCGGTCAGCCCACCCTGCAGAAAGACCATGCTGGAACCGCTGTTGACGGCAATCAGAGCAGCCAGCGCGGTCTCGTAGCCGGCCTGGTAGTCAATGGTTTTGGAACTGACAAAGCCTGAGGTGATGCTCCAGTTCGGTATTCTATACTTGCGTAAAAGCTGGTTGTATCCGGCTACAAGCAGTGAATTCTCTATGGCGCCGAAGGCCGGGGAGCCCGTCGCCATGTTCTGCACGAACATCATGTTCCCAAGCCATATCCTGGCCCCGGGACGAATGAGCTGAGCCAGAACCATCCCCGGGATGGCGTTGGCATTATCCGCTATAATCGATCCGGCCAGGGTGGAAGGTCCCGTGGCGCCGGATACCACTCCGGAGGCAAAGTGCAGAACCATGTCCGACTCAACGGTATAAATCAGGTTGTCTATCTGCTCCTTGGAGTAAGTAAGGGGGGCGCCGGGGTTGCCAAGGCAGAAAATATCCTGCCCCGTGGCCTTGCACATTTCAATGTTCCACCGGTAATTATCCAGCACCCACCCCTCCATCTGCACCTTGTCCGAATAGCGTATTTTTCCGGCGCAGCTCTCGATTAGCGACATGGCCTGGGGCAGCCTGGCGAATCCGTAATAGGGGAAGCAGGCCTGCATGTGCACGTGCGGCAAAGCGTCACAGACCTTGATGAAGTCATAATACTCTTTCCTGGTCGGCACCTTGGGCGTCCAGGTATCCAGGTCCAGGGTGTTCATCCCGCAGGACGGGCTGAAATACGTGACGTCGCCTTCGCCGCTCAAGATCATATCGTTTTCGGGATTCCTGGCCTTGACGCGATAAATACTGGGGCACTGGGCCAGGGCTTGCTCCACCAGCCACTGGGGAAACCTGACCCGGTTGGTGCTGAAGTCAACCAGGCATCCGGCGTCCGCGTACAGCTTTAAAGCTTTTTCGTGGTTAACGGCAACGCCGGTTTCGGCCAGCACCCTGAGCGTTCCCCGGTGGATGGCCTCGAGGTCACCTTCCGAAAGTATCTTTTGGATCCCGAATTTACGCTTTAATCCTTTGATAGGCATCTCCCATACCTCCTTTTTTAATTAATCCCCAACATTTTTTCCGCCAGATTAACCGCTCCGGGCGCCGTGGGCGAATACCCGTCCGCGCCAACCGCCTTTGCATAATCCTCCGTTATCGCTCCGCCGCCAATCATAACCTTTACTTTATCCCTCAAGCCCGCTTCGGTCAGAGAATCAATGACCTTCTTGGTTTCCGGGGCGGTCATGCTTAACAGCGCCGACATGGCCAGTATTTGCGGCTCCAACTGTTCAACAGATTCGATGAATTTCTCCGTCGGCACATCGATGCCGATATCGTGCACTTCAAATCCCCTGGCGATAAGCAGGCTCGTCACCATGCCTTTGCCGATGGTATGAATGTCGCCGGATACGGTGCCGATGACCACTTTCCCTATGGACTGCTTAACGCTGCCGGATTTCTTAATCTCTTCCTCAATTATGGGCACCGCGGCCTGCATGGCATCGGCGGCGCCGACCAACTCGGGCAGAAAGTAATCGCCCCGCCCGTATCCGTCACCCACTTCCCTGATCCCCGCGGTGAGGGCGTTTAACGCTTCCAGGGGGTCCACCTTCTCTTCCATCGCCTGTCTGGCCAGGTCGGCAGCCCCCTCCAGATTAAACTCCACCACTGCCTTTTTCAGATTTTCAAGTATATTGTTGGCCATTGTTTCATCCTCCCGTAATTGTTTATTGAAACTTACGAAAAACCCCAAACAACTGCCACGCTTTAATTTCCTTTTCCCCTGTGTTTAATAAACCTGATTCCGGGCATCTCCTCAACTGCTGCCAGCTTTTACCTCCTTCCGGCATAAAATTGCGGCTCCCTGAAAACGCAGTGCTTCCTATAAAGCCCTGCGGTAGATCTCTTCTATATCCTTTCCGCTCATCACCCGGGGGTTGTTGGTTAAAAGCCGGGTTTGCTTTTCCGCGCTCAGGGTCAGAAACTCAATATCCTCTTCATTTACCCCCACCTCCCGCAAGGTTTTGGGAATCCCCACGTCCTCCACCAACTCCGCGATTGCTTTGACAGCCAGCATGGCCGCGTCCCGGCAGGATTTACCCGCCACTTGCTCACCCATGGCCTCGGCGATCCGGGCAAATTTGGGCAGGTTGCCCATGCAATTGAAAGCCATCACCGGAGCGAAAAGCAGGGCGTTGGATACGCCATGGCTTACGTGGAACTTGCCGCCCAGCGGGTAAGCCAGGGCGTGTACCGCTCCTACCCCGGCGTTGGCCAGGGATACCCCGGCAAAGAACGAACCCGTCGCCATTTTTTCCCTGGCGTCCAGATCGCTGCCGTTGGAAACCGCAGTCCTCAGGTTGGCGGAGATCAGCCGGATGGCTTCCAAGGCGTAAATGTCCGTTTGCGGTGTGGCCTTGAGCGCGGTATAGGATTCCACCGCGTGAACCAGTGCGTCCACGCCGGTGGCCGCCGTCAAACGGGGCGGGCAGGACAGGGTCAAAACCGGGTCCACGATGGCTACTTGGGGCAACAGGTACCGGCTCACGATACCTTTTTTAACCTGTTCTTCCTTAAAAGCAAAAATGGCGTTTTGGGTCACTTCCGAACCCGTGCCGGCCGTGGTGGGAATAAAGATGGTGGGAATGCCCTGACGCGGGATCAATTCAATGCCCGCATAATCTCTAATGCTGCCGCCGTTGGTGGCCAATACGGAGGCCGCCTTGGTCACGTCCATGGGGCTGCCGCCACCCAGGCCCACCAATAGTTCATATCCCTTTTCCCGGACCAGTTGGCCCACTTGATCAACGGTTTCCGTGCCGGGTTCAGCCTCCACTGCGGCAAAAACGTCTACCCGGGCGCCCGCCTCACCAATAATTTGTGCAATTTCCTTGTCCATGCCGGCTGACTGCACCCCGGCGTCAGTGATTAAAAGGACCTTGCCGGCGGCAAACCGCTTAACTTCATTGCTCAAATGCTCCAGGGCGCCTTGCCCCAGATAAACCACCCCGGGCAACTTAAATGGAACCGCCATTTAGTTCCCTCCTTGTATAAACTTGGTTTTTCTCAATCAGCCAATCAAGGCCCAATTCGTAAAGCTTGGCCGCCCCCGGCCTGCCGCTGCCGGTATCCCAGCCCGCCATCCCGTAGAAAAGATGCACAGCTTCCTGAAATTTCTCCCGGTCCAGCCCGGGTTTGCCGTCCAGAGGCCCGCCAATAAACGGCGTAAAAAATTTATCCGGCAGGCGGTCATCATCAACGGTTAAGCCTAACCGCGCGTTATATTCCCTGGCCATGGCCAGGAACCGCTCACCCGCTTTCATAAGCTCCCACCAGGAGGTTTCCCAGCCGGTGACCGCCTCCACCACCGCCAGAAGCTTGTCCAACGGCGTCAAGCTTCTGGCAATGTAACCAAAAACGCAAACTCCCAGCAGATCATAAACACCGTTTAAGTAGCTGGTATACAATATCTGCCTTACCTTTTTGCCGCCAAGGTCCGTCGCGTCGACAGGCTCCCCCAGGCCGATGCCTGCTGCGGCCTTTACGCCCAAAGAATCCTTGGCGGTAAAGAAAGGATCTTGCTGGGCAAACCAGTGGTCGGCCCCGTTAACCGCCAGGGCAAACTGGAGACCTACGCCGCTCTTAACCCTCGGATCGTGCATGGGAATTTCCTGCCCCTTCACCTCCAGCAGGAACCGCTCACTGTTTTTACCGAACCTGGCCGCGGCAGCCTTGCTCCCGTCCGCCAGCACGTTCCCGACCCCTTCCCGCCGGACGATTTTCTCGATTAGGGGCAGCAGGACCGCCTCGTTGCCAAAAGTCAGCTCAAGCCCGTCGGTCTGGTTTTGGTCGATGATTCCTTCCTCAAAACACTTCATGGCAAAGGATATGGTCATCCCCAGGGAAATGGTGTCCAGCGCGTAACGGTTGCACATCTCGTTAGCTTTCAAAAGCAGTTTCAGATTGCCAATGCCGCAGTTGGACCCCAGGGCCGCCAGCGCCTCATACTCCGGACCGCCGTACATGCGATCCACGGTCAAGGGCCCGTCTTTGATTTCCACGACCCGCTTACAGCGGACAGGGCAGGCAAAACATCCTCCCCGCTTGACCAGGAATTCCTCATTCAGCTTTTCGGATCCGATCTCTTCGGCCCGGGCAAAAACTCCGGCATCCCAGTTATTGGTGGGCAGCACCCCTCCCGCGTTGTTGCCTGCAATGCCCAAGGGTGTGCCGTGCTGGTGCAAAGCGGTGCTCATGGGGTGAACACCGGCCTGCCCGGCCACCCAGCGCGTGATGCCGGTCACCGCGGCCGCGTCCTTTACCTCCACCGCCTTTGTTCCCCGGACGGCAATGGCCTTGAGGTTTTTGGAGCCCATAACCGCGCCCAGCCCGTTGCGGCCGTTGAAATGAGCCAGATTGTTGCATATGTTGGCGTACCGCACCATATTTTCCCCGGCGGGTCCGATCTGGGCAATTTGTACTTTGGGCTCGCCCAGTTCGCGGCGGATACGCTCTTGAGCTTCGCCGGTTTCCAGGCCCCATATACGGGAGGCGTTTTTAATCTCCGCCTCCCCGTCCTTTATCCACAGGTAAACCGGCTGCGGAGCGCGGCCCTTGATGACGACGGCGTCGAAACCCGCCCGTTTCAGTTCCGGCCCCCACCAGCCACCTGCTTCCGACTTGCCCAGCGCTCCCGTCAGGGGAGATCTGCCCGTCACCGTATAGCGCGGCACGCAGGGGGCATTGGTTCCGGTCAGTAAGCCGGCGGCAAACACCAGGGTATTATCGGGCAATAACGGATCGGTATAACGCTTATTGTTTTTTAACAGGTAATACAAGCCGATGCCCGGCCCGCCCAGGTACTGACGGTAGAATTCCTCCGCCGGTTTTTCAATCAGTATTTCCGACGTTGACAAATCTATTAATAAGATTTTTCCTGTAAAGCCGCAGCCCATAGATATATACCACCTACTTAAGAAATCAATTTCTTACCAGGCTACCCAACCTCCGTCCACCAGGATAGAACTCCCGGTAACCAGGTTGGCCGCGTCCGAAGCCAGGTAGATTACGGCGCCCACCACATCCTCCGGCTTCCCGATTCGCTGCAGCGGTATCCTTCTAATCACTTCATCCCGAAAGCCTTTATCATCCTCAAACATCGGCTTGGTCAGGGGAGTATCCAAAAAGGTTGGGGCCACGGAGTTGACCAGAATGTTATGGGGCGCCCATTCAACGGCCAGCACTTTGGTAAGCTGTGCCACACCTCCCTTGCTTGAGCAATAGGCGGCTCTTTTATAGAAACCGACATAAGCCATTTGTGACGTAATGTTAATGATCTTCCCGCCGTTATGGACGATCATTTTCTTTCCCGCCGCCTGGCAGCAGAAGAAAGTGCCCTTGAGGTTTGTGTCGATAACCCGATCCCAATCTTCTTCCGTGACGTCAACGGCGAACTTGGCGATATTGATTCCCGCGCTGTTCACCAAAATGTCCAGTTTGTTATGCCAAAGGTAAGCCTCATCGACCATAGCGTTGATTTCATCCACTTTATTTACGTCCGCGGTGATGGCGAGACAATCCCCGCCTTTTTCAGCAATCAGTTTTTTTGTGCCCTCAACGTCTTTCCCGGTGCGGCCGGCCACAGCCACATGCGCCCCGCATTCGGCCAGGGCTTCAGCTATGGCTCTTCCGATCCCCCGCCCGCCGCCGGTGACCAGGGCGACCTTACCGGTTAAGTCGGCTGTCAGCGCTCGCATATATAGATCACCTACTCCTCCCAAAGGGCAAATGCTCTCATGGGGCTGCCGGTTGCTCCGACAAACCGGATGGGGAACATGGCAAAATAAAAATTGTCGTGTCGTGGAATTCTGGTCATATTGGCGATATTCTCGGTATGGATGACCAGTCTTTCACCGTGCACCGTATGGTTTGGATATGTTTTGTCCGCAGGGGTGTCCAGGCTGGTGGCGTCGGTGGCAACATTTACGACCCCCTGGTCCAGAATCCACTCCGTGGCCTCCCTGTTCAGGCCCGGGTATTGAGATAAGTAGACCGGCTTGTCCTCCCATTTTTGATCAATGCCGGTGTAATAAAGCAAGGTCATGCCGGGCTTGAGGGTGACATTGGCCCTGGCCAGCGCTTCTTTTACATCGGCAAGGGTGATGTGGGTAAGGGGCTTGACGTGCGAAACGTCTATCCACGCCGCCGGGGTAATCATGTCATGGAGGGATATCTTTTCCACCGTCAGATCGGGTCTGTGCTTGTTAAAATGGTACACCGCGTCAACGTGGGTGGAAACGTGATCACAGGTGACAATGCCCTTGACGGCGTATCCCTCGAAGGGTGTATCACCCAGGCGCATTTTGCATTCCTCGTGGGTTAAGTGCCACCAGAGGTTGGTTTTCATGTGCCCGGGGTAATGCGGCATATCCGGGCTTACCTCCCTGCTGATGTCCAAAACGTGAATCCTCTTGCCAAACAACTCAGTCACAATTTCCGGCTCGAACTTTAACGGTTCTTTAATGCTGATCATTTACCGTCACTCCTTTGATACATTTTTTAAGAAATTTTGTCCCATCCTCATCCCCCGCCAAAAATAGGGTAAAACTCAACAATGTCCCCCCTGGTCAGTACACAATCACCTGGCGTCACTTTTCCATTGACAATGGTCAGTCCCACAATCCCGGGCTTGATCTCCAAATTCTCCAATATTTTTTTGGCGGTTAAACCGTCTTCATACCGAAATTGCATGATTTCGCCGCTATCCGGACAGTAGTTTTTAAAAACCGAATGCAGCTTAACCTGGATCAACGGTCATCACCACAATTTCCGGGTAATTTATTGAACAGTATTATTCGCAAGTATTATTCCAAACAATTGTACTTTTAAAAAAAGCCCGTCACCCGGCCATTCAAGGAATAAAGCAACCTATACCGGCCATCAAAAGAAACAGGACTGTGTAAATAGTACCCAACCCCGCAACCCGGATTGGGTACTATTTACACACCGTGACAAACTAAATACCCACCCTGGACTCCCGGGGTGGGTATAATTTACAGAACGGAAAAAGTTATTTTCCCTGGGACGGCAAAATGCCGTACTTATTAATTTTTCTATACAGGGTTTTCCTGGTTATACCCAATTTTTCCGCCGCCCGGCTGATATTTCCTCCCGTTTGTCCAAGCACTTCCTCAATGGCCTGTCTTTCAACTGTTTCCAAATTACCCGCCGGACTGGAGGAAGAGACACTGGGGAACGGTACCTCTTCCCTGTACAGGGCTTTTTTAATGCCCGGATAACCAAGCATATCCTGCTCTTCAATACAACTGGCCGACCGGCTGTAAACCAGCACCGCGCAGCGCTCGATCACGTTTTCCAGTTCCCGGACATTTCCCGGCCAATGGTAGGCTTTAATAATTTCCAACGCCCGCTCCGAAATGGTAAAGTCGAAGTTCAACCGTTTCGAGTGTTTCCGGCAAAAATAATCCACCAGATGATCAAGATCCTTCCTGCGTTCTCTCAGCGGAGGAATTTCGATGGTAATCACGTTCAAGCGGTAGAAGAGGTCCTCCCTGAAGTTGCCCTGCTGCGCTTCTTCCCACAGATCGCTGTTGGAAGCGGCGATGATCCGCGCCTTCAGGGGAATCTCGTAGGCTCCGCCAATCCTCGTAAAGTTACGGTTTTGCAGCACCCTTAAGAGCTTGGCCTGCATGGTCACGGACATGGCGTTCACTTCGTCCAAAAACAAGGTTCCGTCCGCAGCCAACTGAAACTTGCCGGGCTGCCCTTCACGCTTGGCGCCGGTAAAGGCGCCCCCCTCGTAGCCAAAAAGTTCACTCTCAATCAATTCAGCCGGCAGGGCGGCGCAGTTAATGCCGACAAAAGGGCCGTTACTGACACTGCTGGCATTGTGGATGGCCTGGGCAAACATTTCCTTGCCGGTACCGCTTTCGCCAAGAATCAAGATATTTGAAGGCAATGCGGCGGCCTGCCGGGCCAGGTTGACCACCTGGGTAAAACGGGGCCCGTTGCCGATCAAATCCTCGAAGTTAAAATAAGCCTTAAAGCCGGCCAGGTTTTTGACAAAGCCCCGGGCATGACTGAGCTTTTTAAACACAGCCACCACGCCGTTTACTTTCTCCCGGGTCGTGATGGGCAGCACGTTGCCGATGACAATTTGCTGCTTGTTTTTATTGTTGAAAACCAGTTCCTTGTTTAAACGGGCTTCCCCGGTCTTTAAAACCTCAAGAATGCTGGATTGGAAACCGAGCACTTCGTCCGCGGGCCGGTTCAGCACTTCATTTGGCTTTACGCCTAAAAGCTCTCCCGCGGTACGGTTTAAAAAAGCGATGCGTCCCTGCCCGTCAAGGGCCACCAAACCGTCAAAAATGGAATCCACAATGCTTTCAATATATTTGGTAGTTAACTCCTTCTCCTTGCGCAAGCGGTTCTGACGCCAGCTGAATTCAATGGCTTTACCCATGGCAATGGTCATCCCCAGAGTGTGCTGATGCGCCTTGAGGTAATGCCCCGCTATGTTTACCACGCCCAGCAGATCCCCATGCTCGTCAAAAAGAGGGGTGGCCGAACAGGTCCAGTATTGAAGCTGGGCGTTGTAATGCTCGGGTCCCACCAGTTGGACGGGACGCCCTAAAACCGCGGCCAGGTTGATGGCGTTGGTGCCGGACTCTTTTTCTCCCCTGCTGGCGCCGGGGCAGGAATCCTGTTTGCACGCCGTTTCCAGCACCCCTGGTTCACCGAATTGCTTGAGAATATACAAGTCCTTGTCCAAAAGATCCACCCGGAAACCGGAACCTTCCAGATTTGAGACCAGCGCTTCTAAAAACGGCGAAGCAATTTCAATAAGCTCCCTATTTTCTTCCAACTTGCGTTTTAAATTTTTAGGGGTCAGGAAAATGGGGTATAGTTTATACGGATCCAAGCCCCGGTTCAGAGACCGTTTCCATGAACTCATCACTTCCGGACGGATAAAACTGACCTTTTCCATCTTTCCCGTGGTAACAAATGTTTTCCAATTTTGTTTCAAGCGGGTCAAATGGTTCAAAAAGGCCTTATATTCCTGCTGGTGTTGATCAACCAGCAAATCAAAATCCCGTACATGTTCCATATACCAGTGCCGGTCCAACTCATTCTGAAAAAGCATGGACGATACCCCCTTCAAAGAAAACTTGACTTGAGCGGACAGCAGCCTGCACTACCTTCAGCATATCACTTCAATCAGACGAAAGTCCACATGTAACAAACGGTATCGGTCCGATGCGGCAAACGCGGGCGTAAAAACACCCCCCAAGCCTTGGCTTAAGGGGGTGCTGTCGTAGTTCCGAGTTAGAATGAAGGCGGCGTAATGGCGGTTACCGCCACATACAGTTCCGGGCCGGGATTGTACGTCCGGTGCGCCACTCTTTTGGGGATGTAAATGCTGTCCCCTGTTTCCAGCAGCACGGAGCCGTTTTCAAATTCAAAGCTGCCCTGGCCCGCAATGACGAAGGTGCATTCTTCACCGATATGGGATAAAAGCTCGGGCGCGCTGTATTCGCCCGCTTCCACTTCCCAGTAGATCATTTCCAGTTGTCCGCTGACATCGGGCGTCAACAACTGCAAGCTGATGGCAGTCTCTGAAGCCTTGAAGGTCTTACGTTCATTTTTTCTGATCACGTTCTCCCGGAAATCATTCTCCTGCAGCAGAAAGGAAAAGACCGGCCTGTCCAGGGCTTTGCTGATTTTACGCAGCGCGGTTAAAGAAGGTTCGATCTTGCCCAACTCAACCTGGCTCAGGTAACTGATGGAAAGCCCCGTTTTATCCGCCAATTCTTTTAACTTCAGTTTTTTGTTCTTTCTCACTTTACGAATGGTATTACCAAGCATCTTATAAACATCAACCTTCTAAGTATCATGTAATAATGACGGTTGTTATAATGCGGCGGTCATACTCAGTAATACGACATTTTCTTGCTTTTTCCTTCTACATGCCCGCATCCCCGCTTTTCTTCTCTTCAGTGCCGGGAAAAGTGAAGTAAATGCTCAGGTAACCGAATACAGGCCCAAGCAGGTTGGCGATCACACTGAAAGCCAGGGCCATCAGGATATCCAATTCGGCGGCACCGGACTTGCTGAAAAACCCGCCGTAGTAAGTGGCGAACACGCAGGAGTACCCGTTAAAGGCCGCCAGTCCGCAGCTGGTGGCGGGAATCCTCAGCACCAGCATCAACAAAAATACCGAAATCAGAACGGCCAGCATCATCGCGGGCATCAGGGCCATAAAGCCCATCAAGACGCCGATCAGCCAGATACAAGCCGCCGCCAGGACGGCGCCCACAATTGCCGGGGGGTAGACCATTTTAAACACCGCCGGAGTGGCGCCCAGGGCAAAGTACCAGGCCCAGGCAATAAACAACGCCCAAACCGGCAGGCCGATCTGCGGAATGGTAACCAGGCAGGATATGGCCGCCAGCACCGGCACCGTGATTTCAACCGGTATGCGTGTTTTCATTAAAAACACCTCAATCCTGTTTTTTTTGCATTTCCTCAATAAAAGAGGTATTGAATATTCCGGCCTGGAATTCGGCACTGCCGATAATATCCAGGTTGGCGGGGATAGTTGTTTTAACCCCTTCGATTACAAAACTTGACAGGGCATCTTTTAGCCGTTGAATTGACTCCTGACGGGAATTGCCCCAGGTAATCACCTTGGCCAGAAGCGGGTCGTAATAGGGCGGCACCGCACAGCCCTCGTCCAGGGCGTGATCAATTCTGAGATACTGCGGATCTAATTCCGGAAACCGCAGTTTGCTGACCGTCCCCGGAGACGGGAAAAAGGTTACCGGGTCCTCGGCGTAAACCCGCACTTCAACGGCGTGTCCGTTCAGACTTACCTCCTCCTGAGATATTTCCAGTTTATGTCCTGAGGCAATCTCCAACTGAGTTTTTACGATATCCAGTCCGGTAACGAATTCCGTCACCGGGTGCTCAACCTGCAGCCTGGCGTTGATCTCCATAAAATAATACTTTCCGTCGCCGGACCTTAAATATTCCACGGTGCCGGCGCCCTGGTAGCGCATCGCCCGGATTAAACTTTTGGTGTACCGGTACAGTTTCTCCCGGTCGGCTTCCGTCACCACCGCCGACGGGGATTCCTCGATAATTTTCTGGTAGCGCCGCTGGATGGAGCATTCCCGCTCGCCCAGGCAGACCACATTTCCGTAGTCGTCCGCGACAAACTGGATTTCGATATGCCGCGGTTTGTCCACCTTGACCTCGATATAACAGTCGGGGGAGGCGAAGGCCAGCTGGCCGATGCGGGACAGCTTCTCGTAGGCCTGGGCCACCTGCCCCTGACCGTGGGTGCTGATCACCTCAATGCCCTTGCCGCCGCCGCCCTTGTCCAGCTTGAGGATAATGGGGAATCCATACTGAAAACCGAACCGGCGGATCTCGTCGGCATCCCGGACCGGTTGCACCGTGCCCGGCACCACCGGCACGTCGACCCCGGTGGCGGTTTCCCGGCAGCAGCACTTGGATTCAACGGCCTTGAGCACCGCCGGCGACGGGCCCACCCAGGTCATCCCGGCCCCGGTGACGGCTTCGGCAAAGGAAGCATTCTCGGACAAGAACCCGTACCCCGGGTGCACGGCGTCGGCGCCGGTATCTCTGGCCGCGGCAATGATTGCTTCTATGTTAAGATAGCTTTTCACGGGGTTGGCCGGACCGATCAGGCGGGCTGCACCGGCCTGCCGCAGGTAAGAGGCGTTCTGGTCGGCCTCGGAATAAACGGCCACGGTTTCAATGCCCAGGTCGCGGCACGCCCTGATGATCCGGGGCACAATTTCCCCCCGGTTGGCGATTAAAAGTTTTTTAATCATCTTCAACCTACTCGCATTCCAGGATAATCATCGGTTTTTCCACTTCCATCTCGTCCCACTCGGCCACCAGGATCTTTTTGACAATGCCGTCATAGGGCGAAAGGACGGAAAGCTCGTTTTTCATGCAGTTAATCACGGCCACTTCTTGCCCCTGGGAAACCTTTTCGCCCTCGTTGACCACCACCCGGGCCACCAGACCCGGCATATGCGCGTTAACCGACTTTTCCATTGCATAATCCTCCTCCGGTTATTAATTGTTATTGCTTTGATTTACCGGGCCGCGCCAGCGGTATGCCCAGCCGCTTAAATTCCTCTTTGATCTTTTTGACCACCTCGGCGGCATTGGGCGCGTCCCCGTGACAGCAAATGGTATCCGCCCCGGCTTCGATCAGCTTTCCGCCGACGGTGGGTATCCGACCGTCCCGGGCCACCATTACGGCCCTTTCGGCGACCTCCGCCGGCGAACGGGGCTCCTTTTCGCGCTCCAGCACCCAGTTGCCGTCGTCGTCGTAGCTCAGATCCACCAGGACTTCAGCGGCCATCTTAAGGCCCCTTTTAAGGCCCCGCTCCCAGATCAGCGTGTTTTTCTGGACATAAACATAAAGGTTGGGGTTATATATGTGCACCGCGTCCAGATACGCTTCGGCATATCTTTCGTCCTCCGCCACCATGCGGTAAAGAATGCCGTGCGGTTTCACGTGCTGCATGGTCATTTGGTTGACCTTTAAAAAAGCGTCCAGCGCCCCCAACTGATACAAAGTATCCGACCTTAATTCATCCGGGGCAACATCCATCCGCCGGCGCCCGAACCCCTGCTTGTCGGGCAGTCCGGTATGGGCGCCCACGGCGACCCCGTATTTTTTAGCCAGCCGCACGGTCTCATCCATCACCAGCGGGTCGCCGGCATGAAACCCGCAGGCGACGTTGGCCGAAGTGATATGCTTCATCACTTCCCCGTCGTTGCCCAGGTTGTAGCGGCCAAAACTTTCACCCATATCGACGTTGATATCCACCTGGTTACCTCCCAAACGCATTTAGTGCATTTTAAACTAAAGATTTTTCGTCAAATAAAGTTCTTTGTATCCGGCGCGCCTCAACGGCCTCCTCCTGGGTGCAGGCGGCGAACCTGATAAAGTCGCGGGAGGGCGTGCCCTGGCCCACCTTCCAGAGATCCGCGTTGATCACCGACAAAACGCACATATAGCCGCCCAGGGTGGGTCCGTCCCCGATTAACAGCACCGGCGTGTTGCCGCAGATGTTGAGGGCGCCGCGCATGGCGTAAGCGTGATCCACAATGTTGGACGGGTGGCTGCCGCCCACGCCGCCGTCCTCCCGGGCGAAGAACCCTTCTTTAAGCTCCTGCAGCCGGTAGGCGGAGCGGTTGGAACTGTGCTGAATTTTAAAGGAGTTGTCAAAGAGATACTGCATTCCTTCCTCGGTGACGTAATCGGGGCACGTGTTCGGCCCGGGCACAGCCCTTAAAACCCATTCACGCGCATACTCCGGGATGATGTCCGGCCTGATTTTCCTGCCCCCCAGGCTCTTCAAATCCCGGGCCGGCCTGCCGAACTCAACTATGTCGCCGGCCTGCAGCTTCCGGCCCTGGTAACCGCCGTAACCGCCGAAAATGCAGGTGGATTTGCTCCCCAGGTAAACCGGTACGTCCACACCTCCGGCCACGGCCATATAGGTCCGGAAGCCAAAGTTACCGAAATGGCTGAATTTAATCTTGTCCCCCTTGGCGACGGCAACGGATTCCCACATGGGCACGGGCTGACCGTTGACGGTGGGCCGCATATCCGTGCCGGCCAGGCCGATGACCGTATCCGCGCCGAATTCCGCTTCAAAATAGCCGCCGGCAATTTCTATGCCTGCCTCGCCGTGGGAGTTGCCCACCAGCAGGTTGGCCAATCCCAGGGCGACGTTATCCATGGCGGCGGAAGGGGCCATGCCCTTGCCCAGGTAACCCAGGCGGCCCGGCCAATCTTCCACGATAACCTCGATTGCGGGGTTGATTACCTTTAACATCTATCTTTTCCTCCCATCCGGTTATTAGCTTTACAGTACTAGAGCCTGGGCGCCTTTTTGGTGCCCTCCCGCTGCTTGGCCTGGAATTCCCGGGCTCCCCTTTGCACTTCCTCGGAGTTATAGAAGGCCAGGTACTCCTTGACCGAGATTTGGCCTTCCTCGATCTGATACCGGTAATCGGTTTGCTCATGCACGTGCTCGAAGATGTGCAGGATTTCCTGTTCCGTAACCTCATGGAACCGGATGCGGTCCGCGGACCGGTAAAGGAACGGGCTGTCCTTGAACAGGGGGTGCTTCTGGCTGAACTGGAAGATGGGGATGGTCCGGCCGAACACCTGGTAGCCGCCGCCGGTGGGGGTGGTGTAGGTGAAAATGCAGGGGCCGCCGATGCCCACCGTACCCTCGGGGGTCCAGGTCCGGGGCGGGTTGTACTTGGGCACCACTATGGCGCACCGGGGGTCCATGGGCCAGAAAAATCCGCCGCCGGGCCAGAAGCCGCCGCCGCTGTTATACCAGTCCGTGCCCATGATCATTTTTTTAACCTCGTCCACCGTGACGCCGTTACACAGGGCTATGTACTCCAGGTTGTAACCGTTAATCACGTTGGGTGCGTCCGGTCTCACTTCCCGGACATACTTTTCCACGGCCTTTTTCGTCTCGCTGTCCTCAAAGGCGATGGGCAGGTGGATCAGCCGTGATTCCACAACAATATCTTCGATGGATTTGACCGACTCTTCGGCTTCCTTGATGGTATCAATGAGACTCCGCGGGGAAAGGACTTCCGGGTCAAAATGAAACAAATTGGTCCGGATGCCGGGGACTGTTTCAATCAAACCCCGCATGTTTTTGGACAGGATAATGTCGTTAATCACCTGGATCCGGAATGAATCCTGCAGGTTGGCCCGCTGCTCCCGGCCGTACTCCACCTGCAAAAAGCCGTCGCCCGCCTGCCTGAACAGCACTTCCAGCCGGGATTCGGTGGCCGGCAAGGTGTCCAAAACAACATCGCAAAATGATAGCGCCATTTTTTTTTACCCTCCATTCCAATGTTAATTTTTCAACTGAACAGCAATCCGGTCAATAACAGTTTAAACGCCAATCCCCCCTTAAAATTTGATTGCCCCAAACAAATCCGGGTGGCGGGTACTACCGCTCACTAACTCGGCCTTAACCCAAAAAAGGCCTTGCGGAACTACATTCCGTAAGGCCCCTTTGCCCATGTCCACCATTGGACTGTCGTCGTTTAGTTGCAAGTATAATCTCTGGATACTGGATCTGCAATTCGGCCGGCCAGCCTTTAATATTTCAGTATAAGTGCAATTTCTACCAGCTCAAATTCATTATAACTGCAATTATTGATTTATGCAATGACTTTTTACATTATATATAAAATTAAATTTTAGTTACCGTCCCAAACTTACGCTCATGCAGAACGCCCCTGAAACCAAGGTTTCAGGGGCGCTTTGGTGATTATTAATCGTTTTGCGGCGCGGGGGCCGGCTGGTTTGGTCCATTTGTTTCGTTATCTTCTGCCGGCGTTTGCTCCTGTGGTTGTTTTACCTCGGGGGTGGCCGGAGCGGGCTTGACCTGGTTAACCGGCGCTTTTGCGGACGGTGCCGGAGCCGGCTGCGGTGACGGTGTTGCCGGTGCCGGCGCAGCCTGCGCCTTGTCCTCCTCTGTTTCCTGTTCTTCCTCTTCTTCCATCTCTTCAAAACCTACTCCGTTTATGGTTTTGTCTGTATCCTCCAGTCTAAAAACCATCATCTTGGCACTCTTGTTGTCCTTTTTCTCCTCTTCGTCACCGGTCTCCTCCAGGTACACATCCAGCCAGAGAAAATCCTGCACGGGCACCCTCTGGATCACCTTGTTCACCTTAACGGACTGCCCGTCATCATCGGGGTTTAACAATATGTAGCTGTTATTATTGTCCATCGCCCAGGCATACATCGGCCTGTCCTCCATGGCGGCCGCCACCTTCTGGACGGACGCGGGTGCGTCGCTAAGGTCCACCTGGCTGAATCCGATGGTGGACTCCTGGGGAATCAATTTGGCCTCCGGTTCCGGGGCCGGCTTCCTTTGGGCGTTGCAGCCGGAAACAATTAACATGGATAAAACCAAAACAAGAACTGCGGCTCTTTTCACCCTGACACCTCCTGTTTTTGATCTATCTTTTGTTAAAATGCACAGCTTTTATGCAACGCCAACCCCTGTTTTTTGAAACTTTTCCTTATCGGAAACCTGCCTGACCACCAGCCCGCTTCCCGCCAGCAGGACGATGGAGATTACAAATACCATGGTATATGAACCGGTCAAATCATATAACACGCCGGGCACAAAGGAACCCAAAGCCGCGCCCAGCTGGTGGCTCACCGACACAAAACCGAAAACGGCGCCGATGGAATACTGTTTGAATAAATGAGCGCACATAGTGCTGGTGGGCGCGATGGAAGCCATCTCCGTAGCCCCGTACAGCACGGCAAAGACATATAAAAGTACCGGGTTCTCGGCAGTTAAAACCAGAATGAACATAACCCCGCGGGTCCAGTAAATCATGGCCAGCAATTTACCGCTGTCCAATTTATCGGAAAGATACCCGGTACCTATGGTGCCCACAATATTAAAAGAAGCAATAATGGCCATAACCGTGCCGATGATGACGACGGAAAAATCCTTCCCGGCGGCAAAGGGGATGAAGTGAGTACCGATCAGCCCCACATCCGTGAACCCACAGATAAAATACGGTATGGCCAGCAGCCAGAAAGTCCGCTCCTTCATCACGGCAAAAATTGAGTCACCGTTGATTTTCTTTTCAGGCGAAACCGCAGCTTGTCCCGCCGCAACTTCCTCTGTTACCCCATACGGCCTTAAACCCATGTCCGCAGGTTTTGATCTGACAAATAGATAACAAATTGGTAGAATAATCAGAGCAATAATGACGCTGAAAACCAGCATACAAAGCCGCCAGTCATACTGCGCAATTAAAAAAAGCGACACCGGTGTTATCACAAGCTGGCCGGCCGCCATGCCCGAGAGCACCAGGCCCATGGCCAAGCCTCTTTTATCAACAAACCAGTGTGCCACAATGGCGCTGGCCGTCACATTGGAACTGCCGGCCATACCGATGGAAGCCACAACTCCGTACAGTACCGCCACCTGCCACAACTGGCCGGCCATACTGGCCAGAATCAGGGCGACCCCGGACAAAAGCAAACTGACCGCTAAAACAACCCTGGCGCCGTATTTGTCACCCAGCTTCCCGGCAATGGGCTGAAAGGTGGCATAGGTGATTAAGCTTAACATGGAGATGAAGGTCACGGTGGTCCTGCTGATGGCGAACTCTTCTTCCCAGGGGATCACGTAGGCGCCGAACGAAGCGCGGACGCCAAAGATCGCAAAAAGGCCCAAAAAAGTAAAACCAAGCACCACCCAGCCATAAAAAAAAGGTAATTGTCTTAACCTAGATGATAGAATGATGATTCCTCCTTTTGGTTGATTTACATCCCTTCCCTATCAGCCCTTTTTGAGCCGAAAGCATGTATGGTTCTTGTTCCGGCAATGCACCTGCCACCATGAGCAGTGCCGGACGGAATATATAATTCATCACCCGGATTTAATGTAAATTCATTATTATTCATTATTACAACATATCGGCCGTAAACACAAACCACATATTCATCATAATTATGTATGTGTTCAGTCGATTCTCTATCATGGTAACAAGTCCAGATAGCCATTTGACTTCCATCTACACCATCGAAAACAAATCCTTCAATATCTTTTGTGTGTTGGGATGATTGCTTAATCCGGTTCCGGAGATTTTTCATAAAATTCGGAAATTCCTTCATAATATATTTTACTCCTGTTTCGCACTTTTTTCACGCCTTTTATTAATTCTTAATCTCTTCACCGTGAGTTGGTGGCGTTTTTCAATTAAGCAGAAATTATGCTTAGCAACAATCAGTTGTTCCGCTAATTCCATGCAATGCATCCGGAACCAATTCACATGCCATTACATTTTCATCGGGAATATTTTGTACATGTTTGATACCGAAATTAACGGCAGCTTTAAAACCAAATCTATGGTAATAAGCAGGATCACCAACAAGAAGCACGGACGTGTACCCCATTTCTTTGGCCAGTTTAAAACTCTCCCTGATCAGGTTGGAGCCCACTCCTTTATTTCGATGTTCCAAAACAACCGAAATAGGCGCCAAAAGCAGTGTTTCAAACTTATTGCTGTTGTTGACAATATAAGTTTTGGTCAACATGATATGGCCGATTAATCCGCCGTTTTCTTCAGCAACCAGAGCCAGTTCCGATATATAATTATTGCTGCTCCGCAACTGATTGACAAAATCCTGTTCTTTACCGTTTGACACTTTTGCTGTTTGAAAAGCTACTTTAACCAAATCATATATTTGAGGAAATTCTTCCGGTTTTTCTCTTCTGACAATCATTTGTTTCTCCCGCCTTTATCTAAGTCTTGACCGTTCTCTATATATACTTAACTCCCGTTCCGTGTTTGTCACACCTACCCCGCATAGCAATAAAGGCAGCCGGACAGGCAACGCATGTTGTACCAACCGATATCAATGCTTTTGGTGCAGCCGCATAGCTCGCGCTGGCCGGAGGCCTTTTCCCGGCTGCACGGTTCCTGCCGGGGGTGCAGTTCCTGCAGCAGCGCTCCGTCAATACATTTTGACCCGGCAAACCCCGGCACCGCGCAGGTATAAAGCGCCCCGTCTCGCTTTTGAGCCGCCTGCGTCAGGCGTTCGATCACCTTTATCCTCTGCTCATCACTGAGGGTGATAATTTCGCAGCCATGCCCGTTCAACCTGCGTTTTACCCGAGGATATTCTTCCATAAACGAAGTGGTAAAAGAACGGATGCCAATTTCTGCCGCCTGTTCGATTATTTGTTCCGTCACAGATATATTGCTTATTACTGTATCGTTTTTATTGATCGCGACCAGGGGATCAACCCGCAGCCGCACCCTTTCCGGTGAACCTAAAAATTCCACCAGCCCCGGCAGCTTCTCAATTGCCTCCCGCCAGCCGGGCACGTTTGGCTCCAGCGGAGTGCCGCCTAATCCCGTGATGGTTACATGGGCAAAAACATGAGCGTATCTTTTCAGCACCCCGGCATAGGGTTCGTTATAAATACAGCCGGGAAACTTGGTTATGCAAACAACGGTATGCACTTGCTCCGGGGGATATTTCTCCGCCAACACCTGTGTCATTTTCTCCGCAAACCAGCGCATGTCAGTACGCCTGGACATAGTTATAACTTTTTTCATGCCTTCATTATACCGTGAACATATGAGTTGTGATTATTTTTAATCCCTGCACCGTCAGGAATGATAATCCAGGTAATGCTCGATGTAACTCCGGACCTTTTCAGCCGGTTTGTAGATCCCGAAGTGGCCCTCGCAAAGGATGTCCGCATTTAAATTGATCAGCTTGCGCATGGAGTCCCGCCATTGTTCCATATCCGACCCCCAGGAGGAGTCAAACGGCCCGTGGATGTCCTGGCCAAACAAGATTCTGGTTCCCTTTAAGTCCAGGTAAGGACTGATTCCCCCCGGAGTGTGACCGGGAGTATGCGGGCAATGTAAAACCTTGTCTCCCACGACAAAGTCCTGCGTTTCGCCGCTTAACAAGATATCCACCGGTACAGGAGTGTAATCGACATTGTAATACCACGCCGCAGTCAGTTCAGGCTTTCCTTCAGAAACCGCGTCACGATCTAGTTCGTGGCACACCACCTGCGCTCCCCGCTCCCGGAAATAATGCAAACCCCCGATGTGGTCAATATGACCGTGGGTGGCAATGACATACTTCAGCAGAGAACTGTCCAGGCCGAGTTTTTCAATGTTCTTGATAATGGCCTGAGTGGAATAACCCAGCCCTGCGTCCACCAGAGCCAGCTCGATACCGCCGTCTATGAGGTAGATACAACAGTCACGTTCGTCCGTAATTTTTGGCCCGCCTATGATATATACACCTTCGGTAACCCGCCCAGGTTTGTTCATTTATGAAACCACTCTTTCATTCAATGATGACTTAAGTATGAGGAAACAAATATGGATAATGAGAAGTTGATTTTACTATACTAAAAAGCTCCAATTTTCTGCTCAAATTTCTCAGGCATGTTGCGCGCTCTCTTTTTTCAGCACATTCCTACCATACCTATAAGCCTGCCTTGTTATCAAATTTCTTTCTGTTTTTACCACTTTGGTCTTTGTTTCGAGTGAGTGGTCCGCCCCCTCTTACTATCATAATAATCAATTACCTTGTTAGAACACTGTTCAAATTGGCTTTGGGATAAAATCCCTTTAGCAAAATTATGCAAGTCATCTTTTGAAGAGAATCCTTTTTGATAGATTACAATAATACATCGAATAATTAAGCTACTGATAAAATCGGTCACAGATTTAGAATCTGCATCTTTAATACTGATAAAGGAAGCCCCAGAATGCACCAATTTGTTTCGGACATCTGAATAAACATACTCAAATACTTTTAAATCACGTTCATAAGTATGAATATTTCCTCCAGAAGATATCGCAGCAATATAGGTGCGATGCTTCCAAGCCGTCCATTTTGAATCTGGTGAACAAAGACCGTCAAGAGCAAATACTAGTGCTAAAAAGCGTGCTTCTTCATAAACCGTATAAAATGCTTGACTAAGTGCTATTATGGAACTGCGTATTGCCAACTCAATTTTAATATTAGAATCCCCTTTTAAAATCCTAGCAAGCCATTCTATATAAGGTTCACCAATATACTGCGCTTCTAAGCCTAACCAGTTATTTGATGTCCGGACAGGGAATACAATTTGTTGAAGTAATGTTTCTTTGTATTCTCTTAATTTGGGTATAAAGTATGTTACCGTAAAGCCATTACCTAATTGCCCAGCCCTATCAGGTAGATATTCAATCTTCTCAAAACTACAGTGAGTAATCCTTAAAAGATCTAATGCTCTATCTGCTTGTTCACTAGCGGTTCTGAGTAGTCTTATTTCGGAATTAATATCAACATTAATTCCCAGTAAATCAGATTCATACACACTAATACTGAGTTCAACTAAAGGGTAGTGTAAAAGGTCTTCTTCTTTTCTTATCTCGCCATCCCACTGACCGAGAGATTGTTCATGTATCTCAAAAGAAGAATAATCTCCTACAAAATACTCAAACCAAGGATGTTCATTTGTAGAAAAACCATTCTCTTCAACAGCCGGCCAAAATTTGAAATCACCTATTTTAAATGCGTTTTCTATCCAAAATTTTCTGATTGGTACCAAAACCTTACATTCGCATTTCTGATCTTTAAGGATTTCCGACATTTTATGGTATAAATCTGATAGTTCGCACTCTTCAATCGCAATCCAATCGAATGAATTTCTGAAGTCATCAAGCGCTTGGCTTGCTAAATAATTGTCATTAGTAAAGGTTATACCATCACCTTCTGGAAAAGGGCTTGCCCAATAACCTAGTTTGCGAATTTTATCAAGAGATGCAGAGATCTTATGTTGTTCAAATTCATTTCTAGAAGGCCAACGAAGATTACCACTCATATTTCCATTTGGATGAATTAATAAAGCTTTGTTCATCTAATTCACCTCTTTATCTTTTTATAGTTAATTGATCTCGTATTATTACCAATCTGTTGGTACCAATTTTGTGCCGTCCCACCATTTTTCAATCACAGCTTCTTGAAAATATTTCTCGTTTATATCAGCGTGGTCTACAATGATGACCTGCAGGTTGGGATATAATTCTTTAGTCCTATCGAAAATAAACTCATAGACCGCTCGTATCTCTTGGCTATCCACATTTATATCATTCGTTTCTGGGGGAAAATAGACTTGTGAAGGCTGATCTAAAAACAGAAAGCCAGGAACTGGTCGATTGTGATTTATGAAGAATGTATGCAAGGCGAATAAGGCAATAAGATGACAGCCCAGCCAATTGGAGCCGCTACCAAGCTGTTGCAGGGGAACCGGGCGATCCCTATCAACCATAACAGTTAACTTATTAATATCCAATCGATAAGGATATTCACTGTGTTCAAGGTCAAGTACCTGCGCCCAATAAGAAATTAATACGGATATTCGATTGATAACGGATTGTTTTCTTTCCTCAATTTCGTCGGCGTCAAGCATAGTATCTATCTCTTTTATCCGCGCTTGAAGCTCTGTAAGTTTAGCTTTCTTATCATCTAATTCATCCGAAATTACTACGCTGTCCAACCACAGACTGATTCTACCAACAATTCGTGCTCGCCTTACATTTAAGTCTTTCAGATGTATAGCCTCTTTGTTTTCATCATAAATAGCATTGATCTCAAGCTGAATGGCGTCAACTTGTTCGCGGAATTGTTGCCTTTTTTCTTTTAGGCCATCAATATGTTTTCTCAAATGCGGACGTTCTCGAGTTACAGAAGACAATTTGTCAGAAAGCCTTGTTATAGCTCTACGGATATCATCTCCACTTGGCAGAGGGGACGTTACCGTTTCTGAACAAAGCGGACAATGTGTAGGGTCAAAATCGATTTGTTCAAATAATCCAATAGATTCCAAACGGCTTTTCTGATGTTCGACTTCTTCGCCATAACCACCTACCTGTACCAAAAATTCTTCAGAATTTCTTATGTCAATACTCAATCCATCGATTTCCTGTTCCTTTTGCTGCAGTTGACTTTGCAAAAAAGAAATGCGATCCATCCCTGCAATTGTGATATCTACTGGGGTCCATTGGCAAGCTGCAATTAGTGCTTCCCTAACGCTACTATAATCAGAAAGATTAACCTGTAAATCTGATATCAGCAATCCGACTTCCTTGGCTTCGGAAAGTAATTCAGTGGCTCTGTGCAGACCGTTGCCCCTCAATAATTCCACTTCATTTATGCTTCGACTGATTATATTGCTTTCACGGCTTAAATGACTACGTTCGGATTCCAGCGCAAGTGAATTCTCATTGATGATGCCTAAAAAGTAAGGTAATGTATCCTTTATTGCCTGTGGCATAAAAGGTTCAGATTGTCTATGGAAAAGCATTTTTTGTGATGCTATTTCATCTTGATTTTGTATGCAATAGTAAAGCGTGTGCCTGATATTTGCAGAGAGCGGTTTTCTGCTTTGGTCAGAAGGTGGTGTAAATAAGTTTTCCGAAATGCCAATTTTGGCGGAGAGGATTTTTTCTAATCCTTCATTGTCAATAGGAGTAGCAATTGAAATATCATCAGGAATTTTCTTAGCGCCAAGAATATAGCAGCATTTATTGGTTGACGATTGCCCCTTCGGAGGATTTTCCCTTGCTACGAAGAGATATTCCTCCTTATGCTCTAAATGTAAACCATACCATGCCACATGTTCGCGCACAAACCCCTCCGCTATGTTACAGGTGCTTCCCCCAAAGCAATAATCAATAATATCACCAATAACAGATTTGCCTGTCTTTGAACGCCCGGTTATAATATTTACCCTGCCTTTTTGAAAAGGCAAAACGCGTATTTTTCCGTTGTATCCGTATAAGACGATAGCAAGTATTTGCATTACGGTTTCACTCCCCAACCTGCATAAATATTTTCTTCCGCTCCCATCTGTGCAAACCAACGGCCTACATGTTCTGCTTTGATATAACATTCAAGTATTTCTTGGTCTGTAATAGCTTTTATCTTGGTTTTAGAAATTGTTTTAACAACACTCAATTCACCATGTACAAATTCCAGAATGTTTCGCTTCAATAGAAACTCAACCGCTTCATTTGAAAAAGGTACCAGGCTTTTAGCTCTCCTAGGAAATCCGACCAATACATCCGGATATTTCTGTATCCATACTACCATGTTAGTTCTGGAAGTAATCCTTTCTCTTGTTGATTTATGCAATACGATTGGCAGTATTAAATAAACCAACGTGAAAGGGAACTCTCTTTTTGCCTTTTTTTGGTATTCGAGAATAACATGATAAATTATCGACGAGCAAAAAGCGGGGTTCAACAAGTATGCAACTTCTGGAACTCTTTTATTCCAAATATCCATACTCTCACCCCCTCAAAAGATGGCAAAGTCTTTCCATGAAATCAATATGCCATCCAACCATCATCCGGTTTGCTAAATCATGATATGAGCCTCTCATTATAAACGGCTGCGTTACTCTTTCTCGGATCGGCAAATTCAAATTTTCAATATTGCCGAATAATTCACGGCCAATTTTCGCTTTGCTTTGTTCTGTTAATTCCTCTCCATAATCAGCGAGATCTTCTTGCATGATCGAAAAAAGCCTATTCCATTCATCAATGAGTAACGCTTCGTAATCTTGCAATTCGTTTGCCAGTAAAAGCTGTTCTCGAACCCACAGGCTTCTTTGTCTGTATGCGTTATAATACTCCCTTATGCAGCGTTGCAACCTGTCATTAGAAAGCGAAATGAGCTGTAGTTGCTCAATAAAAACCCTATTTTCCGGTATCAATTCATTTAATTCTGACTTTGAAGGATTGTAGTAAGCATCGACATCAATAGGCAAAGAGTCAGCTTTATATCCACTTCCTATGTCAAATATTATCTGTTGGAGTTGAATTCTATTAATAAATACAGGATCTTCAGAACATAAACTCTGGATCACAATATTAATCCACCAACCGAGAACTGAGTTGTAAACTCTTTCTTCAAACTGCGGAAGAGTAGCGCATCTGATATAACGCATAATATCAGTCTTTAAATTGCTGATGTTTTGGGAATTATCGTATACGTAAGTATGTCGGATCAAATTATCCCGTAGTTCTGGCGATAAACCCAAAAATGCGCTATAATACTTTTCATTAGCTTGTACAGTTCCGGCCTTTGCAGCCTCAATCAATAATTTAATTGCTTCATTCGTATTTCGATTTGCATCTTTTCTCAAATAATATGCTGCTGTTTTTTCTTGAGCTATTGAGGTAGTTAATATTGCAAAATCTGTATCAAGTAAATGGGTGGGTGAGTTTTGAATTGAATCGCACCAACTCTTAATTGTGCGCCATAGATCAACACTTGTATCCAATAAACTTCCAGGACGATACAATTGATGTTTCGTCTGTATCATAAGAATAGGCGCGTCTTTATCTATAAAAGCTATATCATCAAATTTTTCAATACAGATTTGAGCAGCACTCTCTCTACGATCCAGTAATAAAGATAAAGCGGCAATAACCTGATATAAGTATCCGGCCATCTGTCCTGAAGCATCATGTATATTGTTTGAACTCATACAACCCATTCCTTTGTACTAAATAATGACTAATATATTGGATATTTCATTTACTTCAGTTTCACACTATATTTATAATCACCATTACGACAGTTTCCCATTATTAGCCTAATATGAATAATGTGTAGTTACTATTCTTGGTTCAGCATCTTCAATTCATCCTTTATTGATAATCGTTGTGAATACAATTTTGTATAAGCACACCCAATTGCACCATAGAATAGTTTTATGTCTGGGTTATTATCTCCAAATGTTAAGATATGGTCTTTAGATATGCCGGGATAAGGATCTATGTAGTATATTTGCTTAATGCCAAGCTGATATGCTTTCTTTGAACATAATTCGCATGGACTGGCAGTTGTAAACAAGGCTCCTCCTTCTATCCCAATTCCTCCCTTAATATACTTTGGTTATCTTTCAATTACTTCGTTTTTCTTAGATTTTGACTTCTTTTTCAGACAGCCCATCTCTTGTTATTTACATTAATGTGTAATATTGGATGGCGGTGTG
>Ga0068714_10000526_pt1 | contig 71329 bp, 57 predicted proteins | sample MTBNYHSulfiMetaG_FD_62988 | JGI IMG/M metagenome (GOLD analysis project Ga0068714, IMG submission 62988) | Enrichment culture microbial communities from rom New York Harbor, USA that are MTBE-degrading - MTBE-NYH (New York Harbor Sulfidogenic)... | ecosystem: Environmental > Aquatic > Marine >...
TCACGCCCGCCGGGTACAGTCCGGCCAGGCGGGCCAGGTCCACGGCGGCTTCGGTCTGTCCCGCCCGGGAGAGGACGCCTCCCTCCCTGGCCTGGAGGGGAAACACGTGGCCGGGGCGGGCCAGGTCCGAGGGCTTCGTCTCGGGACGGATGACGGTCAGAACGGTCTCGGCCCGGTCGGAAGCCGAGATGCCCGTCGTGACCCCCTGCTTGGCGTCGACGGACACGGTGAAAGCCGTCTGAAACCGGGCCGTGTTTTCGGAAACCATGAGCGGGAGCTGGAGTTCCCCGATCCTTTCCCGGGTCAAAGGCAGGCAGACGAGCCCCCGGCCGTGACGGGCCATGAAATTGATGATGTCGGGCGTGACTTTTTCCGCGGCGACCATGAGGTCGCCCTCGTTCTCCCGGTCCTCGTCGTCGACGATGATGATCATCCGGCCGTCGCGGACGGCGTTGACGGCCGTTTCCACCGAAGCTTTCATAAACCTATCGTTTCCCTTGGATCAATCGATTATACACGTATTTGCCGAGGATGTCACATTCGACGTTGACCGCTTCTCCGGGCCGAAGCCGGCCCAGCGTCGTGTCGCGGAGAGTGACGGGGATGAGCTCGACTTCGAACGATGAGGCGCCGACGGAAGCGACCGTCAGACTGACGCCCTCGACGGCCACCGATCCCTTGGAGACGACGAGCGGCCTGAACGCGGGCGGCAGGGAGACGCTCATCCTCCGGCCGGGACGCCGCTCCGTGAACCGGACGATCTTCCCCCGGTAATCGACGTGCCCGGTGACCAGATGGCCGCTGAGAGGCGTCTCGAGAGTCAGAGGCGGCTCGAGGTTGAGGAGATTTCCGACGACCAGGGAGCCCAGGGTCGTGAGCGACAGGGTTTCTGGGGAGAGGTTGAATGTCAGCCTGGACTCGGACTTGGACGCGAGGGTCAGACAGACGCCGTTGACCGACAGGCTATCGCCCGTTTCCATCCGGCCCGCTAGGGCCTCGGATTCCAAAATCAGGTCCCGCCGGGCCCGCCCATAGCCCAGGAACCGGCCTTGATGGTGAATGATTCCGGTGAACATCAGAGGTATCCTTCCAGGAAAATCTCTTCTCCCAGCTCAAAAACGCGCCTCGGTTCGGCCCGGAGGGCGTCGCGAACGGCGGCCGCGCCCCGGCCTTCATAAAAGGAAGGCGCCCGCCGCCCCCCGAACAGCTTCGGACTTAGGGACAGGAAGACTCTGTCGGCCAGTCCTTCGTCCAAAAACGACGAACAGACCGCGCTGCCGCCTTCGACGAGCAGGGAGGCAACCTGGCGGCGGCCGAGTTCCCGAAGGACAGGCCGCAGGGAAACGCCGTCTCCGCGCCGGGGAAGGGGATGGATTTCCGCCCCCCTTTTTTCGAGAGCGCGGGCCTTGCCCGCAGGAATGTCGGGGCCGGTGAATATCAGGATTCCTCCCGATTTCCGGGTGCCGAGAAGCCTGGCCTGGAGCGGAAACCGAAGCCTCGTGTCGAGTACGACCCGCAGGAGGCGCTTTTTCGGCCAGAGGGAATGGCGGACGGTGAGCCTCGGATCGTCGCGCACGATCGTTCCGACTCCGACCAGGAGAGCGTCGTGCTCGGTCCTGAGGAGGTGGATATAGTCCCTGGCCGCGGGGCTGGAAATCCATTGCGAGTTCATGGCCCGCGTGGCCGTCCGGCCGTCCCATGTCAGGGCCGACTTGAGGGTGACGAACGGCTCCCGGCGCCTTATGTATTTGAAATAGGCCTGGTTCAGCTTTCTGTTTCTCTCCTCGAGGATTCCCGTCAGGACCGGGATCCCCGCTTTTCGCAGGGCGGCCGCTCCCCGGCGGTGGACGATGGGATTGGGGTCATAGCCGGCCAGGATGACCCGGGCCAGTCCGGCCTCCAAGACCGGGCCCAGGCAGGGAGGCGTGCGGCCCCAGTGAACGCAGGGCTCGAGGGTGAGGTAGAGAGTGGCGCTCCGCGCCCGGGAACCGGCCCGGCGCAGGGCGACGATTTCGGCGTGGGGCCTGCCCGGCCCTTCATGCCAGCCGGCGCCGAGGACGATGCCGTTCTTGACGAGGACGGCGCCCACGCACGGATTGGGGCTTGTCCGGCCGACGCCTTTTTCCGCAAGGCCGAAGGCCATCTCCATGAAGCTCAGGTCTTCCGCGCGGCTCATGACAGCAGGGCGTCCGTGAAATCTTCGGCCGAGAACTCGGCCAGGTCTCCCTCCCCCTCTCCCGTACCCACGTATTTTATGGGCAGCTTGAGCTCGTCGGCGATGCTGAGGACGCTTCCCCCTTTGGCCGTGCCGTCCATCTTGGCCAGGAAAATCCCCGTCAGACCGGAGAACTTGAGGAATTCGCGGGCCTGGGCCAGGGAGTTCCGTCCGACGGCCGCGTCGAGAACAAGCAGCGTTTCGTGCGGAGCGGCAGGGATTTCTCTGGCGGCGACGCGCCGGATCTTGTCCAGCTCCTGCATGAGGTTGTGATTGGTGTGAAGGCGGCCGGCCGTATCGATCACCAGGATTTGGAGACCGTGGGCCCTGAGCGATTGGACAGCGTCGTAAACCACGGAGGCCGGGTCGGCCCCGTACTGTCCGCGGACAACCGGGATGCCGAGCTTTTTGCCCCAGAGCTCGGTCTGCTCGAGCGCTGCGGCGCGAAAGGTGTCGGCCGCAGCCATGAGCACCGTTCGCCCCCGGCCTTTGAAATGATAGGCCAGCTTGGCGGCCGACGTGGTCTTCCCGCCGCCGTTGGCGCCGACCATCATCAGCACGAAGGGATCCGGGAGCGCGTCGTCGAAGGCGGTTGGAGGAAGGAGCGCTTTGATCTCTTCGCCCAGCAGCCGGGCGATCGCCTCGGGCAAATCTGTTTTTTGGCTTTTGCGGCGCAGGTTGTCGATGATTCTCGAGGAAACCTCCGGTCCCGCGTCGGCGAGGAGGAGGGCTTCTTCCAGGGCCGCCAGGGTTTCTTCCCGGTTGCCGCCGCTCCGGAAGACGTCGGCCAGCTTGAATTTCAAGCCCTCACGCGTCCGGCTGAGCGCTTTTCTGATGTTTCCCCACACGGCGCCCTCATTGTATTTTTGGACCGGGCCAAAGTCAACGAACGGAGGAGTTCAATGCTGAATAGCTGTAGAAATTTGTGCAGCGGCTGGGGGCGGGCCCCAGTCGCTGAGGTTCCGAAAGGTTGGGGCCGGCACGACGCCGCTTTGGAGTGCGGTCGTATGAGACCGCTTTTAATGGCGGCGGCACGATGCCGCCACTAAGAATGTAGCTTTGGCAAGCCGGCCGGGAGGGAAGGGCCTCAGCGCCTCCGTGGTTCTTCACGCCGCGAATCTCCCTCCCGGCCTGCACCGCAACTATGTTGTCAAAAAAAACCGGAGACAAAGAGGCGCTCCGACCGGAAGCGACGCGTCGCCGCACTCAAAAAAACCCGGTCGTGAAGCGAGCCGGAAATCTCGGCCACATGAGCCTGGGCTTGTCTGTTCCCATGTTTCGACTTCCGTGTGCGTTCAAGAATGCCGGCCCCTCGGGGTTTTTATTGAGGATACAAAAGAGGTGTGCTAGAGTGAAATCGAGATTGAAGCGATGAACGGTGCGCGATGGATCTTGCCGGCTCCGCGGCCCGAGGCGGAGGCGCTCGCCCGGAATCTGAAGATCCCCCCGGCCATCGCCCGCGTCTTGGCCGGCCGCGGCGTTGGGGACGCCGATCAGGCGCGCGCCTTTCTCTTCGGAACGGAAGCCGATCTCCATGACCCCTTTCTGATGACGGACATGCGGGCCGCCGTGGAGCGCATCCGGAGAGCGATCTCCGACGGGCAGAACATTCTCGTTTTCGGCGATTACGACGTCGACGGCGTCCTGTCCGTGGTCATGCTTCTCAAAGCCTTGCGAAGGCTGGGGGCCAGGGTCGACCACTACATCCCCGACAGGCTCACAGAGGGCTATGGTCTCAGAGAGGAGCATCTCGAAGTTGTGGCCGGGAAGAGCGCCGCCCTGGTTGTCAGCGTCGACTGCGGCATCAAGTCCGGTGAGTTCGTGAGCCGGGCGGGCGAAAGGGGCGTCGACGTCATCGTCACCGACCATCACCTGCCCGGCGAATCCCTGCCTCCGGCCGCGGCCGTGTTGGATCCGATGCGGGACGGCGAGTCGTATCCTTACAGACCCCTGGCCGGCGTCGGCGTGGTGTTCAAGCTCATCCAGGCCCTGTTCGAAGGACGGAAAGAGTCGAACGGCCTGAGTCATTATCTAAAGCTCGTGGCCATCGGCACGATCGCCGACGTCGCCGAGCTGAAGGGCGAGAACAGGCTGATGGTCAAGTCCGGGCTGAAAGGCCTGGAGCGCGTGTTCAATAAGGGGCTCCAAAGCCTGATCGACGTCTCCGGCCTTAGGGGCGGCCGCGTCTCCGAGGGAGACGTCGGTTTCCGGCTCGCTCCCCGCCTGAACGCCGCCGGCCGCATGGAAAGCGCCGATCCGGCCGTCCGGCTTTTTTTGACCGAATCGCCGTCCGAGGCCGGCGGAATCGCCCGCCGACTGGACGAATTGAACGGCCAGCGCCAGAGAAATGAGGAGGTGATGCTCAAGGACGCGCTGGCGAAGATCCGCGCCGGAGAGCTCGATCGGACGCACAAGATTCTCATCCTGGGCAGCGAATCCTGGCACAGAGGCATTCTGGGCATCGTCGCCTCGAAGATCAAGGACGTGTTTTACCGGCCGGCAATCCTCTTTTCCTATTCCGACGGAATGGCCTACGGCTCGGGCCGGAGCATCCGCGAATTTTCCCTGATCGAATGCCTGGATTCCTGCCGGGATCTCTTCCGCAACTACGGCGGGCATCGGCTGGCCGCCGGATGCACCCTGCCCGCGGATCGCCTGGACGACTTCAAAGCGGCGGTCAACGGCCGCGCCGACTCCCTCCTGTCCGACGAGGACCTCCGCCGGAAGATCGAACCGGATGCCCGCCTCGGCCTGGATGAGCTCGACGAGCCGTTCCTGGAGGCCTACAAGCTTTTGTCCCCCTTCGGCGCGGGCAATCCCACGCCCCTGTTCCTGACGGCCGGCGCGACGGTGGCCGGATCGGTCCGCACGCTCAAGGACAAGCACGTCAAGTTCCTTGTCCGGCACGGCGGCCGGATCGCCGAAGCCATCGGCTGGGATCGCGCGGCCTGGGCGGACGGGCTGCGGACCGGAGAGCGGATCGATCTGGCATGGACTCTGCGAAGGTCATCGTACCTGGGCAAGGAGAGCGTCACGCTCTCTGTCCAGGACATGCGGAAAGCATCATGAGCCCGGATCGCGGCCGGAGCCTCGTTTGGACGAAAAGAATCCGTCTGGCCGCCGCCCTGGTTGTCGTCCTTCTTCTGGCGGTCATGAGTGTCGTTCTGTTGAAGCGCACGGCCCGGCGGGCGCCGGCGGAAAAAACGCCGGCCGTTTCTTCCCCGAAGGTGGAAGAGAAGGTGCGGATCCGCCATGTCGAGTTTCGCGGCGGGAGAGAGCGGATCGAACTCACGGCCGACCGGACCTACGTCGGCCCAGACGACAAACACCACATGGTCGGCAACGTTCAGATCATTGTTTACGGCCGACGGGACAGCCGCCGGGTCGTGATCCGGGGGGAGGAAATCGTTCATGACGACGACCGATTTCACTATCTGTTCACCGGGCCGGTCATCGTGGAGTTCCGGGGATTGACCTTTATCACCAGCGACGTGGTCTACGACCGCGGCCAAGAGTCGTTCCGGACCGAAAAGCGGATCGACGTCCAATCCTCAAACCTCCGGGGGGGCGCCGTGGGGATGTCATACAGCCTCAGGACATACGCCCTGAGCCTGGACGGCGAGCCGGCCTTTGAATTCAGGGCCGGAGAGAGCGAAACGCCGCTCTCGGTCGCCGGCCGGGCCCTGACCTTTCATCAGGACACGAGAAAAGGCGAGTTCGAGGGGCCGGTGACGCTCGATCGGGGACGAAGCCGGGGATCTTGCCGGCGCTTGGATTTCGAGCTCTTCGCCAAGACCGACATGCTGAGCATCGTGTATCTGCTCGGCGAGGCGCGTTTGTCCGTCCGGGGGGAGCCTCTGTTTCCGACGGGCGGCGACGCGGGTCTCCGGACGATCGCCGGCCTCGGCGACGACCAGGACATCGAAGCCGGGGAGATCAAACTCAGGTATTTCCAAGACACGGACCGCCTTCATTCCTTCGAGAGCTCCGGCGGCTCGGCCATACGGTTTCTCTCTTCCTCGGGAAGCCGGACGCTGTTCCAGGCGGAGAGGATCGATTTCATCTTTGACCGGTGGGGCGGTCTCCGCGAGTTCCGCTCTTTTGTCGGCGCCCGCATGGACAGCCGGGAAGCCGGCGGGAAGGAGACGCGAAGCGCGGCGGGCGAATCCATGATCATGACCGGAGGATCGGATTGGATGACGGTCCGGCCCGGCCCGGGAGGGAAGGCGCGGGCGACCCTGGATGGGACCGAAATTCAGGCCGATGAGCTTGATTTCGGGCTGGAGGGCGGGGACCTCGAAGCCCGGGGGGCCAAGGCGGTTTTCGCCGGCCGCGACGGGGACCGAGGAGTCGGATTTTTCGCTCCCGGACACCTGATGTTCGCCGCGGCGAAAGAAATGAGATATCTCAGCCGGGACCGTCGTTTTCTATTCAGCGGACGTGTCCGCCTCTGGCAGGAGGGCAAGACCCTGACGGCGGAGGATTTCGAGTTCGAGGAGGATACGGGACGCGCCTCGGGCCGGGGGGGAGTGCGGGCGGTTTTCCCTCACCGGCCCAGGAACCGCGATGTCGAGGAAAAGGTGGATATTTCGGCCCGGACGCTGGAATCCGCTCCCGAAGGGAAGAGCATGACCTTCGAATCCGAAGCCCGGCTCCGGCTGGAGAGGGCCGAGGTCCGGGCCAAAGAAATCATCGTCCGCCTCGGCGGGGACGGGCGCGGACTGGAGGAGATCATCGCCCGCGATGATGTCATCATCACCCAAACCGGCAGGGAAGGCCGCGGCCGGCTGGCCGTCTACGACAACGAACGGGACGAAGTTGTCCTCACCGGGCGGCCCGTGTTGACCGATAAGGATCGGGGCCGGGTCGAAGGCGACAAATTGACTTTTCATCTGAGCGATGGTACGATCACCGTTGAAAACACTGGTCGCGAACGGTCCATCACCGTCATTAAGTCTTGAACAATGACTCCTTACCTTGAAGCGCACGGCCTCGTCAAAAGCTACGGCGGCCGAAAGGTCGTGGACGGGATCACGATCGAGGTCCGGGGAGGGGAAGTGGTCGGCCTGCTGGGTCCGAACGGCGCGGGCAAAACGACCACCTTCTCGATCATCCTCGGGCATGTCTCCGGGGACGCCGGCCGGGTCCTTCTGGACGGGCGGGACATCACCTCCCTGCCGATGTTCCTGCGGGCCCAAATGGGTCTGTGTCTCCTGCCGCAGGAGCCCTCCGTTTTTCGCCGGCTGAGCGTCGAGAACAACCTGTTGGCCGTCCTGGAAATGCGGCCCGGGTCGACGGCCGACGACGGCGCGTCCGCCGAACGGATCCTGAGGGAATTCGGCCTCGAACATCTGGCCGAGGCCAAAGCCTACACGCTGTCCGGAGGGGAAAGGAGGCGCTTGGAAATCGCGAGGGCCCTGGTCACCCGGCCGCGGTTCATGTTGCTCGACGAGCCGTTCACCGGCATCGACCCCCTGGCCATTCAGGAATTGCAGCGCATCATCCGATCGTTGAAAGCGATGGGTCTGGGAGTCCTGATCACGGACCACAGCGTCAGGGAGACGCTCCGCATCACCGACCGGGCCTATATCATTGCCGGGGGGGTCATTCTCAAATCCGGCGCTCCCGAGGACCTCGTCCTCTCCGACGACGTCAGGAAGAACTATCTGGGCGAGCATTTCACCCTGGACTGAGAAGCGCATGCTCAAACAACGATTGGACCAGCGCCAGATCCAGAAACTGATCCTGGCGCCCGCCCTGCAGCAGGCCATCAAGCTCCTACCGCTGACCAACCTTGAGGTCGTGGAAGTCATTAACGAAGAGTTGGCCGAAAATCCGATGCTCGAGCTCGAGGAGGAAACCGACGACGGCGCGTCCGCCCCGGCGGCGAACGAAAAAGAGGGCGCCGCGGAGACGGCCCCCGCGGAGGGAGAAAACGTCCTCGAGGCCGGCGATGTCCCGGCCGAGGGCGAAGGCGACGCGGAAAGGGATGAGTTCGAGGCGTATTTCGCGCAGTTTTTCGACGACGGGTTCAACTCCTATTCCCCGGAGCGCAAAGAGGCGCCGTCGCTGGAGAACACCCTGAGCCGCAGCCCCTCCCTGTGGGATCACCTGAACTGGCAGGCCAACCTGACGTTCTTCGAGCCTCTCGACAAGGCGGTCGCCGAGGTCGTTATCGGCAATATCAATGAGGACGGCTTCCTGACCCAGAGCGAGGAGGAAGTGGCCCAGGCCGCGGGGGCGGACATCGAGCGCGTCCGCCGCGTCCGGGACCAGATCAAGATGTTCGACCCGGTCGGAGCGGCCAGTCTCGACCTGAAAGAGGCGCTCCTGGCTCAGATGGATGACCTCGGCCTGACGGACGACATCACGCGAACCATCGTCTCCAACCATCTGGCCCTTCTGGAGAAGTCCGATTATCCTCTTCTGGCCAAAACCCTGGGGATTCCCCTCAATGAGATCCGGGTTCACATTGAGGTCATCAAACGTCTGGATCCCGCCCCGGGGAGGAAGTATTCCCAGGACCGGACGACCTATGTCGTTCCCGACATCGTGGTCAACAAGGAGGGGGAGGAGTGGCAGGTGAGCCTGAGCAACGAGGGCCTGCCCCGTCTGCGGCTCAACACCTACTACCGCCGCCTGCTCCACCAGGCCTCCCGCTCCAATCAGGAAGCCTACCGTTTTCTGAGAGACAAACTGAAGAAGGCTCTGTGGTTCCTGCGAAGCCTGGACCAGCGCGACAGGACGATCAGCCGGGTGGCCCGATACATTGTCGACAAGCAGAAGGATTTCTTCGAAAAGGGGATCGATTACATCAGGCCCATGACCCTCATGGAGATCGCCCAGGAGATCGGTGTTCACGAGTCGACCGTCGGCCGGGTGGTGGCCAACAAGCACCTGGTCTCGCCCGAGGGAGTTTTCCCCTTGAAATATTTTTTCCACAAATCTCTCTCCGGCGACATGGGCGAGGAGATCTCGTCGTTGATGGTCAAGGACCGGATCCGGAAGCTCGTCGAGAACGAGGACCGCGAACGTCCGTTGAGCGACCAGGAAATCGAAGAGCTCCTGGCCAAGCAGGGGCTGAGGATCGCGCGGCGGACCGTGGCCAAATACCGCCAGCAGCTGAACCTCGCTCCGTCGCACATCCGCAAAAGAAAATCCATGGTGGAGGGGAACAACACATGAACGTCCGTATGACCGCTCGTCGCGTGACGTTGACGCCAGAAGTCAAGCAATATTGCGCCAAGCGGCTGAAGGGGTTGGAGAAGAGAATGGATGCCGGTACGGAGCTCGACATTCTTTTTTCTCGCGAAAAACACCGGCAGGGAGTCGAGCTGCGCGCCGTGAGCCGAGGCCTGAACATCATGGTCAGCGAGGAGAGCGACGACGTGTTCGGCGCCCTGAATCTGGCTTTCGACAGCCTGGAGAAGAAGCTGAAGAAAGAGAAGCAGAAGCTTCTGGAACGCAGACGCCGCGGCCGCCGGGAACGGCCCGCCCCGCCGGCGGCGGAAGAGGTTTTCGAGCCGGCGAAACGGGTGGTCCCCGCCCAGGATTTCTCCTTGAAACCCATGACCGTCGAGGAGGCGATTCTCAACTTTGACCTCAGGAAAAGGGACGTGTTCATGTTTCGGAAACTGAAGACCGAAAAATGGGCTTGTGTTTACCGGCGCCGAGACGGGCATTACGGCCTCGTGGAGCCGGAATAGGGAGCGGGTGCCGGGACGAACATGAGACTCACCAGCCTGTTGACCGAGGCGTTGGTTCTTCTTGATCTCAAGTCCGAGTCGCCTGACGCCGTCCTGCGGGAACTGGTGGCCGCCCTGAAGCGGTCGCGGGCCATTTCTAGGGAAAAAGCTCTTTATGACAAACTGCTCCAAAGGGAAAAACTCGGCAGCACGGCCGTGGGGGGAGGAGTCGCCATCCCTCACGGAAAACACAAGGACATCAAAAAGCCGATCGTCCTCGTGGCCCTTTCTCGGAAGGGGGTGGAATTCGGAGCCCCGGACGGGAAGCCGATCCGGGTTTTTTTCTTCGTCGTATCCCACCCCGATAATCCCGGTCTGAACCTTCAGATCCTGGCGGCGATCGCCCATCTCCTGCGCAAGGCTCCCGCTCTCGCCGAGCGGCTGACCGAAGCCGAAACGGCCGGCCAGGTGCTGGATATCATCCGCCAACAGGAAGAAATCCTGCATGAATGCTGAGCGGCGGGGCGGGACGGGACGGGACGCCCGGAAACTGGTTTCGGGCGGCTTGCTGCGGATGTTCAAACTGGGCGTCCTCATCGTCGGAGACAGCGGCGTCGGCAAAAGCGAGAGCGCGCTGGAACTCATAGCCCGCGGTCACAGCTTTGTGACGGATGATGCCGTCGAGGTCAGAAGGACTCCCGCCGGCCGCCTGATCGGGTCCCCCCCCGCGCTGGGCCGACACTACATGGAAGTCCGGGGCCTGGGCATCATCAACATCAAGGAGATTTTCGGAGCGCGGGCCATAAGCGAGCGATCCTCCATCGACCTGGTGATCGCCCTCCGGCACGTAGGGAGGACCGGAAAGGACGGCGACCGGCTGGGGCTGAAAGCGCCGCGCAAGCGACGGGTGATGGGCGTCCTCCTGCCGCAAATCGTCCTCCCCGTGGCGCCCGGCCGCAACATCGCCACGTTGATCGAGGTGGCCTGCAAGGTTCACCTCCTGCGCGGGGGAGGATATGACGCCTCCCGGGAGATCGTCGGGAATCTGCGCCGCGTTCTGGCCGGACGGAAGCCCCCGGCCCGGAGGATCCGTGGCCAGGGCTGACCGGTTTTTGGTCATCACCGGGCTGTCCGGATCGGGAAAAAGCGTCGCCAGCCGATTTCTTGAGGATCTGGGCTACTACTGCATCGACAACCTGCCGGCCAAACTCATCCCCGTCCTTGTCGACCTCTGGCGGAGCAAAAAGGTTGAAATCCCCCGCCTGGCGCTGGTGGTCGACATCAGGGAGCACGGCTTTCTCAGGGAATTCCCGAAAGTCTGGCGGCAGATCAAGAAACGCGTCTCCCCCCGGCTTATATATTTGGACGCCTCGGATGAGACGCTGGTCAAGCGCTTCAGCGAGAGTCGGCGTCCCCATCCCCTGGCCGGCCGGCGGTCCGTTCTGGAGGGAGTGAAGCTTGAGCGCCGGCGGCTGGAAGGGGTGCGCAAGATGGCCGACGAGGTCATCGACACCACGGCCACGCCTCTCCATGCGCTCAAGACTCTGCTGGCCGCGCGTTTCCTGAAATCGCCTCGAAGCCTGATGCAGGTCATGGTTCTCAGCTTCGGCTACAAATACGGCCTGCCGCTCGACTCCGACCTGGTGCTCGACACGCGCTTTCTGCCCAATCCCTTTTACGTCGAGAGACTCAAGCGCCTGACGGGTCAAAACCGTCGGGTTCGAGAGTTCGTCCTCAAGCCTCCCGCCGCCTCCGCCTTCCTGACGGAGCTCCGCCGTTTCCTGGATTTCCTGCTGCCCCTGTTCGTCGAGGAAGGAAAGACCCAACTGAGGATTTCGGTGGGCTGCACGGGCGGGCGCCATCGGTCGGTGGTCGTTGCCGAAGAGCTGGCCTCTTACCTTCGAACGTTGAAGTATGATATAAGCATATACCATCGGGATATGTTGAAATGACGCCGCGCCCGCCCCGGGGGGCGCGGACCGGAGATTGAGATCCATGATCGGCGGCATCATCGTATCGCACGGGAAGCTCGGAGAAGAGCTGCTGAACGCCCTGACGATCATCCTGGGCGAAGCCCCCAACATCGAAGCCATTTCCCTGGGCTGGTACGACGACGTCGAGGAATCCAAAAAGAAGATCAGCAACAGCTTGAAGCGGGTGAACCAGAAGAACGGCGCGGTCATTTTTACCGACATGTTCGGCGGCACGCCTTCGAACCTCAGCTACAGCTTCCTCAAAAACGGAGAAGTGGAGATCATCACCGGCGTCAACCTCCCGATGCTCATCAAATTCGTCTCCCTTCAGAGGAGCGACAGCTTGACGGAGGTGGCCCGCAAGGTCGTCGAGCAGGGCAAAAAAAACATCCATCTGGCCAGCGCTCTGCTCAACGCCAAGCGCTGAGCGCGCGGACGGACGGGACATGGTCCAGAAAAAATTGGGCATCAACAACAAGCTGGGGCTTCACGCCCGGGCCGCGGTCAAGTTCGTCAACCTGGCCAACCGCTACAGCTCCCGGGTCAGGATCATCAAGGACGGAGCGGAGATCGACGGCAAGAGCATCCTGGGCATTCTCACCCTGGCGGCGACGCAGGGTTCGACCATCACCCTGAAAATCACCGGCCGGGACGAGGGAAAGGCGCTCAAAGCCCTGGCCGATCTGATCAAGAACAGGTTCGAGGAAAAAGAATAGGCCATGGAGATCATCCGGCTGAGAGGCATCCCCGCGGCGCCGGGCATCGCCGCCGGCGAGGCGTTCGTCAGCGCCCGGCTGGCCTTTTCTTCCCGGCGGGAGACCATCCCCTCCCGGAAGGTGAAAGACGAGCAGGCGCGTCTGGCGCGGGCCCTCAAGCAGACCCGCCGTCAACTGGCGCTCTTGCGGACCAAGATCGGGAAGGAGGTCGGAGAGGAGCATGCCGTCATTTTCGACGCCCATCTGCTCATTCTCGAGGACCGGTCGCTTCTGGCCAGCCTGAACAAGATCATCACCGAGGAGCGGGTCAGGGCCGAATGGGCTCTCACCCAGGTCAACGCCAATTACCGCCGCCTGTTCGAGACCTTGAAAGACGAGTACTTCCGCCAAAGACACCTGGACATATCCGACGTCCTGTCCAGAATTTACAAAAACCTCGGCCGGAAGAGGACGCGGCGCGACGCCTCCAAGAAACCCAAGATCCTGGTCGCCCACGACCTGCTGCCTTCCGAAGCGGCCGGGCTGCTGGGGCGGGGAAACACCCTGGGCGTGGCCCTGGACATGGGAGGCGCGACCTCGCACACCGCCATCCTGGCCAGGTCGCTCAACATTCCCGCCGTCGTCGGATTGCATGACATCACCGGGCGGGTGAAGAACGGCGACCAGATGATCGTCGACGGCACCGACGGCGAGATCATTATCAACCCTCCGCCGGCCATTCTGAGGGAATTCGAGAGCAAGAAGATCCGATATGACGCCTACCGCCGCGAACTCCGCCGCACCGCCCGACTTTCGTCCCAGACTCTGGACGGTTTCCGATTCCGCCCCATGGCCAACATCGAGCTGCCCGAGGAGGTGTCTCAAGCCCTGTCCCTGGGCGCCGAAGGCATCGGCCTGTTCCGCTCCGAGTTCCTGTACCTGAGAAGCGTTTCCCTGCCCGACGAGGAAGAGCACTACCAGGTCTATTCCCAGCTCGCCCGGGCGGCGTATCCGGCGCCGGTCTCTATTCGGACGATCGACGTCGGAGGGGAAAAATCCCTCCCCAAGCTCCGGGTCGAACAGGAACCCAATCCCGCCCTGGGCCTGCGGGCTATCCGCCTGTCCCTCAAGAATCCGGACGTGTTCCGCACCCAGCTGCGCGCCATCCTGCGCGCCAGCGCCCTGGGGAACGTCAGCCTGCTCATTCCCATGATCACCGAGGTGGAGGAGGTGGGGGAGGTCAAGATGATGATCGAGGAGATCAAGGGCGACCTCCGCTCCCGGAGAGTGAAATTCGACGACGCCATTCCCTTGGGAGTGATGATCGAAGTGCCGGCCGCGGCGGTCATCGCCGACCTCCTGGTGAAGGAGGTCGATTTCATCAGCATCGGAACGAACGATCTGATCCAATACTCTCTGGCCGTCGACCGGTCCAACGAGTTCGTGGCGCACCTTTACAAGCCGCTTCACCCTTCGGTACTCCGCCTGGTGAAATTCATTATCGACAAGGCCAACGGAGCCCGTTGCCGAGTCGCTGTCTGCGGGGAGATGGCCGCCGAGCCGCTTTCGGGGCTGATCCTCCTTGGACTCGGTTTGCGGGAATTCAGCATGAATCCGATCTTCATCCCCCGCATCAAGAAAGCGCTGCGCTCGGTCGAACAGCGGGCCGTGCAGCGCATCGTCGGCCAAGCCATCGGACTGCGGACCGCCCAGGAGGTCGAGGAATTCGTCATGGAAAAAATCCTGGCCCGTCATCCCCACGCTTTGCTTTTGAGCGGCGGGGAATAAGCGGCCGCATCCCGTCGCCCCGGGTGTCTCAGGTCCGGCCGTAGATGTCTTCCAGGCGGACGATGTCTCCTTCCTCGGACTCTCCGATCCAGATCTCCAGGAGGCGGGCGGGGGCGCTCCCAGCGTTGCGCAGGCGATGGGGAGTTTCGGGCGGAATGTAGATCTCCTCGTCGGGAGCGGGTTTCAGGACGCGGTCTCCGACCGTGACCTCGAGGCCCGCGTCCAGGGCCACCCAGTATTCACCCCGTCGGCGGTGGAGTTGCAGGGACAAAGCGGCCCCCGGATTGACGGTGATGATTTTGATCCCCCCCGCTTGGTGATGGGGAAAGGCCCGAAATTTGCCCCACGGACGGCGTTCCTCGCTGATGCCGTCCCGGAAGAGGCGTTCCTGATCCGCCTTGTCTCTCATGGCGCGCTCCGGGCCCTCGGGGCGTCGGCCGGAGGAAGCCGCTTGGCCCGCGGGCTTCAGAAAGGGATGTCCTCGTCCTCGCCGCCGCGGGGCATGTTGGGCTCTTCTTCGTCCAGGGGGAAGTCGGAAGCGGCGGCCGGGGTTTGGGGCTGAGGCTGGTAAGGCTCCTCTTCGCCGGCCTCCGGCCTCCGGCCGAGAAGGACGATGTTCTGGGCCTCGATTTCGGTTGTGCTTCTCTTCGCCCCTTCCTTGTCCGTCCAGCTTCGGGTGCGCAGCCGGCCCTCGACCAGGATCTGCCGTCCCTGGGAGAGATACTTGTCGCAGAACTCGGCCGGCTTCCCCCAAACGACGATGCGATGCCATTCGGTCTTGTCCGACGTCTCGCGGGTGGTGGGGTTGAAAAAACGCTCGTTGGTGGCCAAGGTAAAATTGGCCACGGCCCGTTCGGTCTGGGGCAGGTAGCGCAGTTCCGGCTTCCTTCCCACGCGGCCGACAAGCAGGACCCGGTTAAGGCTGTTGATGTCCCTCATTGTTTCCCAAAATCTCCTTGATCATCTGTTGGGCGATTCTAGTTTCGTCTTCGTTGGGATACTTGGTGATCAGCAGCTTGAACACCGACAGGGCCTCATCCCTTTTTCCCAGCTCCAGATAGCTGAGGCCTTTCTTCAGGTAGGCGGCCGGCACCTTGTCGCCCTTGGGATAGTCGAACAACAGCAGGTTGAACTGTTCGATGGCGTCGTCGAATTTCCTCTGGCTGAAGTAACACTCCCCGATCCAGTACAGGGCGTTGTCGGCCAGGGGGCTGGAGGGGAATTGCTCCCTGTATATTTTGAAGCTGTCGATGGCCAGGCTGTAATTCCCCTTGAGATAATCGGCGTAGGCCATGTCGTAGATTTCTTTCGGCGCTTGAGTAGACGTCGCGGGATCGGGAACCGTCTCAGGAAAGACGGGGATATCCGGTCTTTTTTCGGGCGGCTTGTCGGGCGTCCCGGCGCCCGCTTCCGGGGCTCCGGGGGCCTCCTCGGCCGGCGGCGGCAGGGCGCGGGAAGCGATAATGTCCTCGGCCAGGCGGGCGAGCTGCTGGCTGATCGTTTCCAGCCGGTCCAGAACGACCTGATTCATGGTCGGGACGCTCTGGATTCCCTGTTTCAATCCCGCCTGGTCGGCTTGGAGAAGCCTAAGGAGCGACTGGAGGTCCCGGACCTGGAGGGTCAGGGAAAGGAGCTCCTCCGAGGCGGTGTTCAATTTTTCTTCGAGCTTGATCAGATGCTGCTTGAGAAGCTGAACGTCCTCGTAGATCAGTTCATAAGCTTTCTTGCTCTGGCCCGCCGCGGTCAGGCCGCAGGCCAGGATGAGCGCCAGCGGAACCGCGCCTCGAAGTCTCATGGTGGTGACTTTTGCCCGCTCTTATTTTTCGATCAACAGGAACTGCGCCCGTCGGTTCCGGGCCCAGGCGAACTCGTTCGACGCCGGGTCGAGAGGCTGGCTTTTGCCGTAGGAGATGATTCTCAGGCGGCCGGGATCGATCCCGAGAGAGACCAGATAGTCATAGGCGCTCTTGGCTCTTTTTTCTCCGAGGGCCAGGTTGTAATCCTCGGTTCCCCGTTCATCGCAGTGGCCTTCGATCAGAATCTTGGCCGTGCGGAATTTTTGAAGCCAGGCGGCGTTGGCCTGGAGGACGGGCTTGGCGTCTTCGCGGACGAAGTACTTGTCGAAGTCGAAATGGATCATGTCCAGGGGGGCTTCGCGGTTGAGCTCGTCCAGCGTTTTGGCCGCGTAAATTTCCTCCTCGGACAGGACGGGCGCGACGACCCTGGCTCCCTCGTCCACTTTTTCCACGGCGGGCTGCTCCTTGACCTCGGGGGGAGGCGGGACTTGCTCGACCTTTTTGCGACAGGACAGGGTGAAGGCGAAGCTCAGGATGAGCGCCAGGCAGATTGCCGCTCTTTTTCTCATGGAACCTCCTTGGCGTGACGTGGTTCGGCCATGGGCCTCGAAATCTATATACATGACGCTTTGGAGGCTGTCAATATAGGACGGAACAAGCCGGCCGGCTCTCAGCGCGACCAATCCGGCAGTTTGTTGGCCCCGCGGGAGGTCAGGACGCGGAGATTGGTACCGTCATAGTCGATGCTGAAAATCTGGATCGCGCCCCTGAGGTTGGAGGCGAAGACGATGTGCCGGCCGTCGGGGCTCCAGCTCGGAGACTCGTTCCGGGCCCGGGTTTCGGTGAGCTTCGTGAACTGGCGCGTGCGCAGGTTGAGGACATATAGGTCGAAGACGTTCTCCACGCGGCTGACGCAGACGATACGGTCGCCGGTGGGCGACCAGGCCGGGGAGTCGAAGTAGTTGCCGCCGAAGCTCACGCGACGCACGTTGGCCCCCTCGGCGTCCATGATGTAGATCTGGGGCGTGCCCCCCCGGTCGGAGGTGAAGGCGATCTCCCTATTGGTCGGGGACCAGGTCGGGGCGGTGTCGATCCCGGCGCTGAAGGTCAGGCGCCTCGTGTTCCGGCCGTCGGCGTCGGCGACGTAGATTTCCGCATTTCCGTCTCTGGTCGAACAGAAGGCCAGCTTCCGGCCGTCGGGGGAGAAGGACGGCGAGAAATTGACTCCCCGGATCGACACGGCCTCGAACCGCCCCTTATCGAGATCGAGGATGTAGAGCCCGGCGGAATCTTTTTTATAGGAGGTGTAGGCGATCCGCCGGCCGTCGGCGGACCAGGAGGGCATGTAGTCCCGGACGGAATTGAACGTCAGGCGCGTCTGGTGCGCGCCGTCGTAATCCATCATGTACAGCTCGTCGTTTCCGTCGCGATTCGAGACGAAGACGATCTTGGAGGTGAAGATCGGCTTTTCCCCATAGACCTTGAGCACTTCATCGGCCAGCCGGTGGGCCATGAGACGGAGCAGGTCCGGCTCGGCCTGGAAGCGCTTGCCCATGATGAACCGTTCCGAGCGGATGTCATAGAGCTTGCCCTCGAGAACAATGTTTCCGCCTTCGGCCTCGGAGACCTCGCCCGTAAGAAGGAGAGCGGCCTGGATCGATGCCCAGTCTTTGAAGGCGATCGGTCCCGGCGCCAGCGGCTTGATGTAGGAATAATAGCTCTTGGGCAGGAGCTGGAAGACGCGGCTGAAGCCCAAATCGGCCGCCAGGACTTCATGGAGATCCGCCGCCGCGCTCTGGGCCATGGCCGAGCTCCCCGGGACGAGGAAATGGGGCAGAGCCAGGGCAATAGCCGGAACGCCCTCGCGGATGGTCAGGACGACATCCTGTTGGGGAAAAAGGAAGGCGGCGGCGAAGCACGCCACAACGAGACAAACGGGCAGAGTTTTCATCGGGAATGCTCGAAAATGAGAAAAATGCCCAGATACTCCTTGTCGTAATCCCTGGGAAGGGGCGGGAAAGGCGAAGATCTCTGGACGGATCTCACGGCCGACTGGTCGAGCGAGCGAAGACCGCTCGACTCGTGGATCCGGACATCGGAGATCTGGCCGCTTCGAAATATCTGGAAATAAACGATCGACTGGAAATGGCCCTTGACTCCGGGGTCGACGAGCGAGGTGAACCAGTTGGAAGAGACGCGATCGGTGATGATCTGGAGGTAATAGGTGTACGGGAAATCGGACAGGCCGATCTGGGAGGCGAGTCCGGAACCGAATCCCCCGCCCTCGCCGGTGCCGATCCGAACGCCCGATCCGCCCCCTCCTCGCGCATCGGATCCCGCGGCCGAGGGATCGGCTTCCGGCCGAGGGGCGCCGACGGCAGCCTTCTTCTCCGCCGTCTTGTCGCGCTTGGGCTTGTCCGTGGGGTAGTGGAGGTCGGAACGAGGCCGGTCCTGCATTTTTTGAACCGTGGTCAGGTCCCGGAGGCTGGCCTTCGGGACTTCGGCGGCCGCGGGCCGTCCGGACTGAGCACGGAGGCCTCCTCCCCCGCCTCCCGGCAGGCCGCCGAAATTGAGGGGGATGTAATGGACCACCCCCGGTTTCCTGGCCAAGGGCAGCCTGGGCGAGGCGGCGATCAGGACGATGAGCGTCGCGTGGGCCGCGGCGGAGAAAGCCAGGGCCCGCTTGAACGTCCTGCCGGCCGCCTGATGGGAGGTCACCGTTTCCTCTTGGGCCTGGGCCTGACCGCTCCGGGCTCGGTGACGAGTCCGACGACCTCGACGCCCGCCTTCTTGATCACATCCAGGGTTTCGATGAAGAATCCGTAGGACAGATCCTTATCCGCCTGGATGAAGGCGATTTTTTTCTCGCGCCCGGCGTACATATTTTTCAGAGTCCGCTCCAGCAGTTGGAGGTTGATGACCGCCTCGCCGATATGGATGTAGCGGTCTTTGGTGATGGTCAGGATGACGCCCTCCTCGGCGGGCGCGGACTCGGTCTCGGCCTGGGGCAGAGCGACGCCGATCCCGGATTGCATCATCGGCGCCGTGACCATGAAGATGACGAGCAGGACGAGCATGACGTCCACGAAGGGCGTGACATTGATCTCGGAGAGGGACGTGCCGATTTCCCGCCGTCCCCGTTTCAGGGGCGTGACTTTAAGAGCCATAAAGCTTTTCGACGATCCCCAGGAATTCCGAGGAAAAGTCCTCCATGTCGCCGATGAGATCCTTGATGCGGCTCAGATAGGCGTTGTAGGCGATGACCGCCGGGATGGCGGCGAACAGCCCCACGGCCGTGGCGATCAGGGCCTCGGCGATTCCCGGGGCCACGGTGACCAGGCTGGCCGAGCGGACGACGCCGATCTTGTGGAAAGCGTCCATGATGCCCCACACCGTGCCGAACAGTCCGATGAAAGGCGTGACGCTCCCGGTCGTGGCCAGGAAGCTCATCATCCGCTCGAGCTTAGAAATCTCGCTGTTGGCCGCCTTGCTCAGGGCGCGGCTCAGGCTGTCCACGTTCGACGCGGTGAGGGTGATGCGGGGGTTGGACTTGGCCAAGTAGGACAACTCCTTGTAGCCGGCCTGGAAGATGCCGGCCAGCGGGCTCTGAGGTTGGCGCTTGGCGGCCTCGTTGACCTCGGACAGGTTCCGGCTCTTCTCGAAGACGGCGAGGAATCTCCGCGACTGCAGGCCGGCGGTCTTCAGCATCCGGCGCTTGTGGACGATGATCGCCCAGGAGAACACGGAAAAGAAAATCAAAATCAGAAGCACGAGCTTGACCACCAGGCTGGCGTCGATGATGAGTCTGAATACGTTCATGGCGTTGGATGACAAAGTAGCACAGGTGTTTTTTCGGTGTCAAATCGGCTTTCCGTTCGGTCGGGAGAACGGATGCCTCCGGCGGCGATCGGTCGCCCGATCGGACGGGGGACCGCATCCTCAGGACCGCAGAACGCTTCGATCCTCCGGAACGCTCGGGGCGCCGGACTCTTACGGCGGGCCTCGGTTTGATGCCTTCGTTGCCGGAGCGCGCGTCCGACGTTCCCGTCCGGGAAATCGGGCCGGGCGATCCCCGGCATCGGAAAGAAGTCACAGGATTGACAACGCCCAATCGCAGGCATAAAGTTTGTTTTCTTAAGGAAAGATACTGAAAACAGCCGGAAATGAAGGAAAAACGATTCCGACCGGCCCAGGTGCTGGCCCTGAGCTTCATGGGAGCGATACTCCTGGGAACGATTCTTCTCTCCTTGCCCTTCAGCTCCGCCACGGGTCCCATCTCTTTCATCGACCGGCTGTTCACTTCGACATCGGCGGTGTGCGTCACGGGGCTCATCGTCAAGGACACGCCGGTCGATTTCAGCCCCGCCGGCCAGATCGTCATCCTCATCCTTTTCCAGCTCGGCGGCCTGGGAATCATGACCTTCAGCACCTTCGTCCTGTTCGTCGCCGGACGGAAGATCTCGCTCCGAGACCAGATCGTCGTCCAGGAGGGCTACCACCCCGGCCGTCTTCATGATTTCCGCGGATTGGTGCGCCGCATTTTCTTTTTCGCCTTCAGCCTTGAGATCGTCGGCTGCCTTTCGCTTTTCGTCCGTTTCCTCAGGGATTTTCCCCCGCTCCGGGCTCTGAGCCTTGCGGGATTCCATTCGGTCTCGGCGTTCTGCAACGCCGGATTCTCCCTGTTCAGCCGGAGCCTGGCGGACTACCGGGGCGACGTCTGGGTGAACATGACGATCATGCTGCTCATCATCCTGGGCGGGCTCGGATTCCTGACCCTCCAGGAAGCCTGGGAGCGGCTGTCGGGATGGCGTCGGGGGCGGAAGCCAGTTTTCTCGCTTCACAGCCGGGTGGTGCTGGCGACCACGCTGTTCTTGATCCTCATCGGTTCGGTTCTCTTCTTCGCCCTCGAATCCGGCCGGGTCATGAAGGGCCTTCCGGCGGGCGAGAAGGTTATGACTTCCGTTTTCCAGTCGGTCACGGCCCGAACCGCGGGCTTCAACACCGCGGACATCGGCGCCACGGGAGGCGCCACGGCCCTGGTGCTGATGGTTCTCATGTTCATCGGCGCCTCTCCGGGCTCGGCCGGCGGAGGGGTGAAAACCGCCACCGCGGCCGTCGTCTGGGCCTATATCCGCTCACGGCTCCAGTCAAGGGAGTCGGTCGCGCTTTTCAACCGCTCCGTGGCCATGGATATCGTCTGCAAGGCCTTCACTCTGATCGCCCTGAGCCTGGGAATCGCGGTCGTCTCCTCGCTCGCCATCCTCGCCGCCCAGCCCGAGCTCAGCCTCAAGGAGGTCCTCTTCGAGGTCATCTCGGCCTTCGGCACGGTCGGCCTGTCCCTGGGGGCGACGGCCAAGCTTACGGCCTGGAGCAAGGGCGTCCTCATCCTGACGATGTACTGCGGGCGCGTCGGCCCCCTCATGCTGCTCTACGCCTTCAGCCGGACGAAGCCCCGCGGACGGTTCGAGTATGTTGAAGAAAAAGTGATGATCGGATAAAATAGCGAAAAAGGACTATCCCCCATGAGATTCGCCGTCATAGGAATGGGCAGTTTCGGGTCGAATGTCGCCCATACGCTTTTCGAGCTGGGACACGAAGTCCTGGCCGTGGACAACGACACCCACAAGGTGGATTCAGTCAAGGATTTCGTCTCCCATGCGGTCCATATGGACGCCGCCTCCAAGGAGAACCTGCAGGCCCTCCAGATGGAGGATCTGGACGTCGTCGTCGTCAGCCTCGGCCCCCAGATGGAGCCTTCGATCCTGGCCGTTCTTTACCTCCACGAGATGGGTGCCAAGAGGATCATCGCCAAGGCCTTGACCGAAGACCACGGCAAGATCCTGGACTCGGTCGGGGCGACCGAGGTCATCTACCCCGAAAAGGACATGGCCATCCGCACGGCCCAGCGCTTGAGCAGTCCCAACGTCCTGGAATGCCTGCCCCTCCTCTCCGGAATAAGCATCCAGGAGATCGCGCCTCCCGACAAGTTTATCGGCAAAAGCCTCCGCCAGCTCGACTTGCGCAACAAATACGGCATCCAGGTCATCGCCGTCAAGGAGATCATCCCCGAAAAGACGACGTTCGTCCCGTCCGCGAATTTCATCATCAAGGACAGCGACATCCTCATCATCATGGGCGAGGAAAAAGCCCTGGCCCGGATCAACTCCCGCAAGGGGTGACGAGTTTCTCCTCGGCTGATCTCGGAAAACGCGCTCAGTTGACGACGAACTCGTCGGCGAAGATCCAGGTTTCCATTCCCGCCAGAGGGTGGCCGAGCGGGCAGGGGCCGGCGTTGCGCGCCCGGACGCGGACATGACGGGCTTTCACGGATTCCAGGTCGACGGCCACGTTCCGGATCATCCGGGCGGCGGTCTTCCGCGGAACCCTCGGCCAGGCCGTTCCCGCGTGGCGGAACGTCCGGCCGTCGGTCGAGACGAAAAATTCCACCTGGTCCGGGATAAAGACGGCGACGCTGGCGTGCTGAAGGAAGCCGCAGGACAGTCTCCGGAGGTGATGGATCTTTCCCAAGTCGATCGTGACCTCGACGTCCGTGCCCTCAAATCCCTGCCAGGCGCCGTCAAGATGATCGGGCGCGCCGCGCGCGCCGTCGGCCAGGGAGGCAACGCCGGCCGCCGGGTAGCGGCGGCTGAAGGACGGGGAGAGGGAAACGCGCCCGCCGCGGCCGCGGTGTCCGACGAACTCGCGCTCCTCGACCTGGCCGTAAGGCCGTCCCTCTAGAAAAGCGGCGGCTGTCAGGCGGCAGGAGCCGGGGATTTCGACCGGCTCTCGGTAAACAGGCGACCGGAGAGTCGGCCTCGTTCCGTCGAGCGTGTAGCGGATCTCAAGGCCCGGCTCTCTCGACTGAACGGCTGCCGTCAGCCGTCCTGGGGCGCCCCGCAAAGACGGCGCGATGCTCAGCGGACGGGCCTCCTCGCCGCCGCGGACGCCGAGAGCCTCGAGGCGCGGCCTATGGGCCTCCAGGCGGCTTCGGAAGTCCCGGAAATTCCGGTCCTCGAATCGGCCCCAAAGAGCCTCGGCCATGGCCAGAATTCTGGGGAACACCTTGCCGTCGATCGTCTCCTGAGGCGCGTATTCGGTCCACATGTTGCACTCGCCGCCCAGAATGTGCCGCGCTTCTTCGGCCGTCAGGCCAGGCGGCACGGGCTCGAACGCATAGACCTGGCGCAAGTCCGTCCGGCTCAGGTCGAAATCGAAGTAGGCGTGGCTCACGGGGGAGACGATGGAGTCGTGGCCCGAGCGCGCCGCGGCCAGGGCGCCGTCGAAACTTCGCCAGGACTGGACAATGGCGTTGGGAGCCAGGCCGCCCTCAAGAATTTCGTCCCAGCCGATCAGAAGGCGTCCTCTGGAAGACAGGAACCTCTCAATGCGGCGGACGAAATAGCTCTGGAGCTCGCTTTCGTCCTTGAGCCCCTCGGCCTTCAGGCGGGCTTGGCATCGCCGGCAGGCTTTCCAGCGGTCCTTGGGGACTTCGTCCCCTCCGATGTGGATGTAAGGCCCGGGGAAGAGGTCGATGACCTCGGAGAGAACATCCTCCAGGAAGGCGAACGTCCGGTCGTTGCCCGCGCAGTAAACGTCTTTGTAAACGCCCCACAGAGTCGGGACTTCAAACGGGCCGCCCGTGCACGACAGCTCGGGATAGGCCGCCAGGGCGGCGACCGAGTGGCCGGGCATCTCGATCTCGGGAACAACGGTCACGAACCGGCTCCGGGCGTAGGAGACGACCTCCCGGATGTCGTCTTGGGTGTAAAATCCCCCGCTGCGCGTTCCGGCGTCGTCCGTGCGCCAGGCCCCGATCTCGGTGAGGAGGGGGTATTTCTTGATCTCGATGCGCCAGCCCTGGTCCTCGGTCAGGTGCCAGTGGAAACGGTTCATTTTGTGGACGGCCAGGAGATCGATGTATCTCTTGACGAATTCCTTGCTCATGAAGTGGCGGCCGCAGTCGAGGAGCATGCCCCGCCAGCCGAAACGGGGCCGATCGGTGATGATGAAGCATGGAAGAACGAGAGTTCCGTCGGGCTCGAGCCGCAATGCCTGGCGCAGCGTCTGGACGCCGTAGAAAAGCCCTGCGGCGGCGTTGGCCTCGAGACGAATCTCGGCGGGCGAGACCTTGAGGATGTATCCCTCGTCGCCGAGCTCGGGGTTTTGCGCCCGCAGCGACAGTCGGATGGCTGAGCCGGCGGCGCCGCCGGGGAGAAAGCGTGTTTCCTCGATTTTCAGGCCGACTCCGGAGCTCCAGACAAGGTTGTCAGCGAGATAGGCGGCCACGGGCGCTGTCTCCGTCCAGTTGTCCTCCAGGACGACGACGGTGTCCCGGCTGAATATGAAGCGACCCGGCAGAACCTCTGCTTTCCAGGGCTTGGGGATGACGTTGAGGATTGCGGCCGGTCCGGCGGGAGGCGACGGCGCCGGGGCGCGCGGCGAAGCTTGTTTTATAAAGGAGAGAAGGGCCAGGATCGTCCCGGAGGCGAAAAGGATTCCCCGGCGCCACGCGGACGCGCGATTCCGTATGGGCATGTCGACACGGTCCTTTCAGGAAAATTCTTCGCCGGCCATCCTAACACAGCGGACGGCCCGCCTGTCAAAGGGGCGCTCCGCAAGTTTTTGTCTCTCCGCGGGCGGCGACCCCGGGCTTCGATTCGGCGCCCCGGAACGCCTGAGGATCGGCGGCCGAAGCTCGGCGTTCCCGCCGGCCGGATGCGGGGCAATCGTTCATAGGAGCCGGCCGAGTATGGCCAGGGCTACGGGCTTGGCCAGCTCTCCGCTCTCCTTGACCGGACCGACGCACGATGGGCAGCCCTCGGCGCAGGGGCAGGCTTCGACCGTCCGGCGGCAGGCTTCGAGGAGCTCTCCGCCAAGTTCGAAGAGCGCCGGGCTCAATCCGATGCCGCCCGGGTAGTTGTCGTAGAGGAAGATATTGGGCGAGAACTCCTCGTCGCTAAAGCGCGGCGCCTCCTCGCCGCCGGCGGTCCGGGGGTCGAAGCCGCGCGGCGGCAGAGATTCGCCCGTCGAGTCGTCGCCGATCGAGACGCCGATGTCGTGCGGGTCGCACATGAGGTACAGAGGCGCGACGTTGTGAAGGACATAGGCCAGGCCGTAAAGGCCGTTGATTTTCTGTTCCGCCGAAAAGGAGAGGCCGCGCAGAAGAGAGGCGGGGAGAGTCAGCCACCAGGCCGTGGTGTGCATTTCGTTCTGGGGGAGCTGCAGGTCGCCGGCGCCGACGTTCTCCATGGTGAAAAACTTGATTTTCTTGAATCCCACGACTTGGACGGCGACGTGGACCTCCCCGCGGCTGATCTCGCCGCCCGGCAGGCGGTCGCGGTCGAAGCGGTCCAGGATCTTGATCTTGGTGTAGTCGATGGCGTCCGTATAGTAGTCCACGTCGGTTTTCTTGACGTAGGCCTTGCGCTCGTCGTAATCGAGGCTCTCGACGAAATACTGCTCCCCCTCGCAGATATAGACGGCCTTGGGGTGGAGCGTCGTCAGGGCCGAGGAAAAGTCCACTTCGGCCAGGACCTGATGCTTGGCCGTCGTGTCCACGACGACGAAGTTGTCGGAGCTCACGCTCCGCAGGCTGACGGCGTCGGCCGGGTAGGTCTCCGAAGTGTAGTGCCATTTCCCCCGGGTGTGGTGCAGGACGCCGCTCTCCTCCAGGTACTTGAGGATGTCCTCGATTTTCGCCCGCCCGAAGGTCTCGCCGTCGGAGAAGGGCAGCTCGAAAGCGGCGCACTCGACATGGTTGACCAGGATGGAGAGATTGTCGGGGTTGATGAGCGCGTGCTCGGGGCTGCGGGAGAAGAAGTATTCGGGATGGGTGACGATAAATTGGTCGAGGGGAGTCGAGGAAGCGACCAAGACCGCCGTCGAGGTCCCCGTCTTCCGCCCGGCGCGGCCCGCCCGCTGCCAGGTCGAGGCAATCGTGCCGGGATAGCCGGCCAGCACGGAGACGTCCAGGCCGCCGATATCGATCCCGAGCTCCAGGGCATTGGTCGAAACCACGCCCAGGATGCGTCCCTGGCGCAGCCCTTTCTCGATTTCCCTTCGCTTGAGAGGGAGATAGCCGCCCCGGTAGCCCCGGATCAGGCCCTCGTCGCCCACGGCCTTCTCGAAGTCCTCCTTGAGATAGGTGACCAGGACCTCGGTCAGGAGGCGGCTCCGGGCGAATACGATCGTCTGCAGGCGGTTCTTGAGGAATAGAGAGGCCACGCGCCGCGACTCGTTGACGTAGGAGCGGCGGATGCCGAGATGGGGGTTGATCACCGGCGGGTTGTAGAAGATGAAGTGCTTCTCCCCCCGGGGGGCGCCGTTGTCGTCGATGAGCGCCACGTCCTGTTCGATCATCTTCCCGGCGATGTCCTCCGGGTTGGCGATCGTGGCCGTGGAGAATATGAAGCGGGGATCCGATCCGTAGAACCGGCAGATGCGGCGCAAACGGCGCAGGACGTTCGCCAGGTGGCTGCCGAAGATGCCCCGGTAGTTGTGCAGCTCGTCGATGACGAAGAAACGGAGGTTTTCGAACAGCTTGACCCACTTGGTGTGGTGGGGCAGGATGCCGGCGTGGAGCATGTCGGGATTGGTGAGGATGATGTGGCCGCGGGCGCGGATGGCCTTGCGGGCGTCCTGGGGAGTGTCGCCGTCGTAGGTGAAGATGCGGATGTCCCGGCCGAGGAGCTTGATGGTCTCGTCGAGCTCGGCCCGCTGGTCCTGGGCCAGGGCCTTTGTGGGAAAGACGTAAGCCGCCCGGACGGAGGGATCCTTGAGGACGGCGTCGAGCACGGGGAGGTTGTAACACAGGGTTTTTCCCGAAGCCGTGGGAGTGACGACGACGATGTTCCGGCCTTCCTTGAGCATCTCCCAGGCCCGCCTCTGGTGGCTGTAGAGACGCTCGAAGCCCTTGCGGCGAAGCGCGTCGCGGAGATCGGGATGGACCTCGTCGGGGTAATCCTCGAACGTCCCTTCCGAAGCCGGCAGGCGCTTGAAAGCGCACAGGGAATGGTTTTTCAGCCCGATTGCCTGGAGGAGGTCCAGGGATTTGATGAGCGCGACTTCTCTGTCCGTTGTCACGGCGGCGTCCGTATTGTATCCTAGCACAACCTCAAGGCCCCAGCCAATGTTCGCCGCCTTCTCCCGGGCCGTTTCTCCGGAAGGGGAGGGAACCTCTTTGCCGCCGAGGGCGTATTAATAAAAAAGGCAGAAAAAAGCCGGGAAAATCGCATGCGGATTGAAGAGAAGGAGAAAAAAATGAAGAGGAAAAGCGTCTTGACGGTTGCGGCTCTCGCCCTGGCGATGGTGTCGGGAATCGCGGATCCCGCCCGATCCGCCCCGTCGGACGCAAAGCCCGTGATCGTTCCCAAAACCGAGAAGCCTCCGGTGATCGACGGCGTCCTGGACGACGAGGCCTGGACGACCGCCTTGAAAGTCGAGGGATTCAAGACCTTTGAACCCGACTTCGGCCTGGACTCCTCGCAGAGGAGCGAAGGCTACATGACCTATGACGCCGAAAACTTCTATTTCGCCCTGCGCTGCTATGACCGGGAGCCGGACAAGATCAAGGCTTCGGTCAACAAGCGGGACGCCATGTTCGAGGACGATTTCGCCGGCGTCCTCATCGACACCTTCAACGACATGCAGAGCGCTTTCGGATTTCTGGTCAATCCCCTCGGCATCCAGGGCGACGGCATGATGGACGTCAACGGCAACCTGGCGGCCGATTACGACATGATCTGGTCGAGCGCCGGAAGAATCTCCAAGGAGGACGGCGCCTATGTCGTCGAGATGCGGGTGCCGCTCAAGAGCCTGCGTTTTCCGAACAGGCCGGAGATTCTCATGAGGCTGGGCTTCTTTCGGCAGTTGATCCGGGCTTCGGAAATGAGCAGCTATCCGGATTGGCATCCGGAAAAAGGCGGCATCCTGGGACAAATGCTTCTCATCCGGGTTTCGGGCCTCAAGTACCACCGGGTCGTGGAAATCCTGCCCGCCCTGACCCACAGCAGCCGCTACAGCCACTCGGAGGGCGTCCTGTCCCGCGAGGAAAGCGACACGGACTTCAGCCTCACGGCCAAGGTCGGCCTCACTTCAGATTTGACCGCCGATGCGACCTACAATCCCGACTTCAGCCAGGTCGAAGCGGATGCGGGACAGGTCGACATCAACCTCCGCTACAATCTCTATTTTCCGGAGAAGCGGCCCTTCTTTCTGGAGGGGAACGAGCTATGGCAGTTCGCCGGCAACACCGAGGATGCCCCCTTGGTCCTGGCCGTCCATACGAGGACGATCATCAATCCCCTTTTCGGCCTCAAGCTTTCGGGCAAGCTCACGCCGCGGGACACCCTGGCGGCCGTCTACGCCCGGGACGACCTCCCCGGAGACGAGGTGGACGCCCACCCCGACTTCGCCATCTTCCGCCTGAAGCATGCCCTGAAGGGCGATTCCTATTTGGGCGGATTTTACACCGGCCGGGAACACGGCCGGGGATTCAACCGCTTCGGGGGATTGGACGGAAGATTCCGGCTGGACAACACAACGATCGCTTCGTTTCATCTTTTCGGGTCGCTGACGAAAGAAGACGGAGCGGAAGAAGCCGACTCCGGGCACGCCCTGGCTCTGGCTTACAACCACAGCTCGCGCCGGGTCAATTATTGGATCGGCTATCAGGACGTCTCGCAAGATTTCCGCGTGGATACGGGATTCTTAATGCGATCCGGCGTGCGGCGCCTGGCCGTTTTCGGCATGTACTCGTTCTATCCCCCATCGAAGTTTTTCCAGAGGATCGAGCCTTTCTACTGGAGCTCTCATATCTACGACACGTTCGACCGGATGTTCGAAACGCTGAATATTTTCGTTCTCCGCTTCTGGATGCCCCGGAGCACCATGTTCCGCCTGGAAGGCCTTCTGGGCAACGAGGTTTACTCCGGCGGCCGTTTCGACCGCAGCGCCTTCGGCTTTCAGTTGGGAACCCAGTTGACCAAGCACTTCTTGCTGTACCTTTTCGGCCGCCGCGGAGGAGCCATTTACTACGATCCGGACGATGCCTACCAGGGATATGGAAACCGCGCCTCCCTGAGCGCGAATCTCCAGCCCACGGACAAGCTGGCCTTCAGTCTGGATCTGACCTATGTCGATTTCTTCCGGAAGACGACCCGGGAAAAAATCTACGATTACACCATCGTCCGCAGCTGGAACACCTACCAAATTAACAAGTATCTTTTTCTGCGGGCAATCTTCGAGTACAACAACTACCGCAAGCGGCTGACCGTGGATGCCCTCATCTCCTTCACCTACATTCCCGGAACGGTCGTCTATGCCGGCTACGGCTCGGCCCTTCAGAAACTGGAGTGGGACGGCCAGGATTACGTGGAAAGCGACCGCTACTTGGAGACCAAGCGGGGATTCTTCTTCAAGGTTTCCTACCTCTGGCGCCTGTAGCCGATCCGGCTTCCGGGCCGCAACCGCGGGGGCGCTTTTTCCAGGCGGTTTCTCCAGAAGGATGCGAGGAGGTATTGTCTTTTCGGCATCGCTCGCGGGCCGGATTTTTCACGTCTTCGCTTGTGCTAAGCTGTGGTTATTTCTTCTGCCGATATTGATACGTTAAAGGGCCGGGGGGAGAGTCGAGGCGACATGCGGGGTTCAGCAAGGAAGCGACGGATTTCGAAGGGCTTCCCGGCCGACCTATCCGGAGACAGCATCCTTTGGCCCTCCTGATTCCCCAGGAGGGTCAGGGAGGTTAATATTCATAAAACAAATTGGGAGCTGTCTCCGGCAGATTTTTGAGGCCGGCCGGATGAGTACAGCCCCCCGAAGGGGGGCGTATCGCTCAGCCGACTGAGAAACCCGTCGCTTCCGCAGCGATTCGAACCCCGCCAGGCGCCGAGGCCCTCCCTCCGGCCCTCATAACCAGATTTCTGCAATGACGAGAACAGAACCGGACTTTAATACTCTTTATCCGGACTCAAGAGAGGCGCGGCTTCCCGGCCCGGGGGCGGATCGTGCTACAATGGCCTCCCATGCTCGAGCACATCCGGGTCAGGAAAGCGGCCCAGCACAACCTGAAAAAAATCGACGTTGAGCTTCCGCGCCGCAAAGTCATCGTCGTCACCGGTCCCAGCGGCTCGGGCAAGTCGTCCTTGGCCTTCGACACGCTCTATGCCGAGGGCCAGCGCCGCTACATCGAATGCCTTTCGGCCTACGCTCGCCAGTTCATCGAGCAGATGGAAAAGCCCGAGATGGAGTCCATCGAGGGGCTGTCGCCCGCGATCTCCATCGACCAGAAAACCGTCTCCCTCAGCCCGCGCTCCACTGTGGGCACGGTCACGGAAATTGCCGACCTCCTCCGCCTTCTCTACGCCAAGACCGGAGAGGCCCATTGCCCGGAATGCGGGCGTCCGGTCCGGTCCCAGACTCCGGACGAAATCCTCTCCCGGCTCGCCAAATCCTTCGACGGCCGAAGAGTCAAGATTCTGGCGCCCGTGGTCCGGGGCCGCAAGGGAGAGCACCAGAGGCTTTTTGCGAGGCTGGGAAGGAAGGGTTATCTTCGGGCACGGGTCGACGGCCGGATGCGGGAGATCGATGACCGGCTGTCCTTGGCCAAAACCAAGGCCCATACGGTCGAAGTTCTGGTGGACGAACTGGATGTCCGGCCCCAAAAAACGGCCCGCCTCGAGGAGGCCGTCGGACGGGCTCTCGGCCTCTCCTCGGGCGATCTACTGGCCGTGACGGAGGAAGGCGGCGAGACCGTCTTCTCTCAGAAGCTTCTCTGCCCCTTCTGCCGCGTCGGCCTGGCCGAGCTTGAGCCGCGCACATTTTCTTTCAACAGCCCCTACGGCGCCTGCGCCCGCTGTCACGGCCTGGGATACAAGACCGTCGCCGACGAGTGGGGCGAAACCGAGTTGACGGACGAAGCCTGCCCCGAATGCCTGGGCCAGCGGCTGAAGAAGGAAAGTCTGGCGGTCAAGGTCGGAGGGATGAGCATCTTCGACATGGGTGAGCTCCCAGTCGCCCGCCTGGAAACCGTACTTTCCTCCCTCCCCGCCTCCCCGGATAAGGAGCCTGTCGCCGCCCGCATCCTCAAGGAGATTCTCGGCCGGCTCCGGATCATGAACGACCTCGGCCTGGCCTACCTCCATATCAACCGGAGCACGGCTTCGCTTTCGGGAGGCGAAGCTCAGCGTCTGCGCCTTGCCGCCCAGATCGGGGCCCGCCTGAGGGGCGTCCTCTACGTCCTGGACGAGCCGACGATCGGACTCCACCAGAGGGACAACGGCCGGCTCATCGGCCTTCTGCGCCGCATCCGGGACGAAGGCAACACCGTGGTCGTGGTCGAGCACGACGAGCAGACGATCCGCGCCGCGGATTATGTGCTTGATCTCGGACCGGGAGCGGGAGAGGAAGGCGGATTCAAGGTGGCCGAGGGCGACCTGGACCGCATCCTGACCTCGCCCGTTTCTTTGACCGCCGGGTACTTGCGGGGCGAGCGAAGCATCCCCCTTCCGGCCGAGCGCCGGAAGCCGTCCGGCTGGCTGACGATCAAACGGCCGGTCGAGCACAATCTGAAGGGCATCGACGTCCGCATTCCCCTCGGCGTCATGACCGCCGTGACGGGGGTCAGCGGATCGGGCAAGAGCACCCTCGTTCAAGACATTCTTTTCCGGCATCTGACGAACGCGTTTTCCAAAGCCCGGAGGCGCGTGGGAGCCCATTCCGGAATCCTGGGCGTCGAGCAGCTGGACAAGGTTGTTTCCGTCGACCAGAAGCCCATCGGCCGAACGCCGCGCTCCAATCCGGCCACCTACACGGGGATTTTCGGCCCCCTGCGCGAACTCTTCGCCGGCACGCCCGAGGCGCGGCTCCGGGGCTACGGCCCGGGGCGTTTCAGTTTCAACGTCGCCGGCGGCCGATGCGAGGAATGCGGCGGCGCGGGCGTCAAGAAGGTGGAGATGCATTTTCTGCCCGACGTGTTCGTCACCTGCGACCGCTGCGGAGGGAAACGCTACGGCCGGGACACTCTGGCCGTGACGGTCAAAGGCCGGACCATCCACGATTTCCTGGAGATAACGCTTGAGGAAGCCTACGGCGCCCTGAAAGCCCACCCCGTCTTGAAGCGCAAGCTGGGGGTCCTGAGAAGGGTCGGATTGGGCTACCTGAGGCTGGGCCAGCCGGCGCCCACTCTTTCGGGGGGAGAAGCCCAGCGCATCAAGCTCGCCCGGGAACTGGGCAAGAGGGCCACGGGACGGACCCTCTATCTCCTCGACGAACCGACGACCGGACTTCATTTCGACGACATCCGCAAGCTTCTCGAGGTTCTGGCCGAGCTCGTGAAGCTGGGAAACACGGTCATCGTCATCGAGCACAACATGGAAGTCATCAAGTCCTGCGACCACGTCATTGATATGGGGCCCGAAGCCGGGGAGGAGGGCGGCTGGGTGGTGGCCGAGGGGACGCCGGAGGATGTGGCCCGTGAAGACCGGTCCTTCACCGGCCGGTATCTGAAAAAGGCGCTGATCCGAACGGTGCCGGAAAACTGACCATGGGATTCGACGACATCATCGGGCAGGAACGGGCCAAGAACATCCTGCGGCTCGCTCTGCGCCGGGGCCGCCTGCCGCGCTCCCTGCTTTTCTCGGGACCGGAAGGCGTGGGCAAGAGGTTGACCGCATTCGCCCTGGCCAGGGCGTTGAATTGTCTCCGGGGAGGAGACGTTCCGTGCGACGCCTGCCCTTCCTGCCGCGCCGTTTTGGCCGGCATGGAGGATGAAGCCAAGGGATTTCCCGACGTCAAGGAAATTCTGCCCGGCGGGAAGGAAGAGCCTCCCGACATGGAGAAAAGAAAAGAGAGGGAGGAAGAATCGGGCCTCGACTCCATCAAGTTCCGTCAGATCCGCTTCGTCAAATATTTCGCCTACCGCCGGCCCATGTCCGGGCGGAGACGGGTTTACATCATCGACCGGGCGGAAAAAATGACCCCCCCGGCCCGCAATGCGTTCCTCAAGGTTCTGGAAGAGCCCCCGACCCTGACGCACTTCATCCTTCTGACGGCTTATTCCGAGCAGATTCCGCAGACCATTCTCTCGCGCTGCACGAGGATCCCCTTTGGATTGATCCCCCGGGAAGACATCGAAAGACATCTCCTCTCCCTCGGCCGGAAGCCGGAAAAGGCCCGCGTCCTGGCCTTTCTTGCCCGGGGCAGCCTGGAGGCGGCTCTTGAAGCCGATTGGAAGGATGTCAACCGGGAGCGGAAGGAGGCGTGGGACATCCTCCGCGCCCTGCTGCGGCGGGAGGGGGGATCGGCTTTCCTGGAAGATTACGGCGCCCTGCGCCGGGGGGCGAGAACAAACGAAATTTTAAGCCGGCTGTGGGAGACCATGGGCGTTTTTTTGAGAGACCTCCTCCTCGTCCGCGAGTCCGGCGATCCCGGATTGCTCATGAATCCCGATTATGAGGACGATTTAAGGACCGAAGCGTCCCGGCTCTCCCCTGGCGAGATCCAGGCCGCCCTGGACCGGGTCGCCCGTTGTCTGGCCGGGTTGGAAAAGAGCCAGAACAGGGCCCTTCTTGTCAGCGCGTTCTATTCGGATATAATAGATCGGTAGCCATGGCCGAAATCGTCAGAGTCCTTTCCAGACGCACCCTGAAGGTGCACTGCGCCCTGAAGGGCGGCCTGGACCTGAAAAGGGGCGACCGATGTCTCGTAGAGTCGGAGTTTGGAGGAGACCTGGCCGAAGTGCTCGAGGAAAATCTCGAGATCTGCCGGCGCCCCGAGTTGCTGAAAAGAATCCCCAAAGTGCTCCACAAAGCCTCCGAAGACGATGAACAAAAGTTCGGCTGGCTCCTGGAAAAGGAAAAGCGGGCTTTCTCCTTCTGCCAGGAAAGGATCAAGGCCCGCAACCTGCCGATGAAATTGTCGGCCGTCCGTTATTTTTTCTACGAAAAAAAGGGGATTTTTTTCTACACCGCCGACGGCCGCATCGATTTCCGCCAGCTGGTCAGGGACCTGGCCAAGGAGCTGAGGATGCGCATCGAGATGCGCCAGGTCGGCGTGCGGGATGAAGCCAAGATCATCGGGGGGCTGGGAGTCTGCGGCCGTCCCCTGTGCTGCTTCAGTTTTATGAAAAACTTCGAGCCGGTGACCATCCAGAAAGCCCGCAAGCAGCAGATCGTCATCAATCCCACCAAAATCTCCGGATTGTGCGGGCGTTTGATGTGTTGCCTGGGATTTGAGGAGGAAAGTCAGGGCCGGCTGTACACCGGAGAGGACCGCGTCCCGGCCGAAGATCTTTCCCAGGAAAAGAGGGGGTGAGACGCCCGAAGGCGTCTCACCGGAATGAAAATAGAGGCGGGAGGGGCTTCATCTAGTCCTTGTCGAAGCGGAATTCCGCTTTTTGAGAAGAAGTGATCAGAGTCCCCGGAGGAGAATAGGCTTTCACCTGCCAGAAGTATATCCGTCCCGGCTTTAGCCGCTCTCGGATCTCTCCCGGGAGGTCAAGTCGCGTGTCCTCCGTCTCGCCCGACCAGATCAATTCCCCGTCGTAAAGAGAGAGAATGTATCGGGCCTTTCGGGAAAGCGGCCGCCACTCGAAAGCGCGCGGGGCGGCCTCGGATTCGCCCGCGGGGGAGAGGAGTTCGAGAGATTCGCCGCGCACGGCCTCGTCTTCGCCGAGGGTGAAGACGGGCGGGAGTTCAGGCCGATGAGGAAGATACATGATGAGCAACAGAGCGGCCGCGGCCGCCGCGGCGGCCGCTGCCCACCAGGGCTTGAACCGCAACGCCCTTCTTGTCTCCCCCACTCCGGCCTTTTCCGTGTCGGCATCCCGATCCCGGGCGAAAATTTCTTCGCTTCTGTTCTTGATCACCCGGAGGACTTCTTCTCTGGCTTTCAGATCCTCGAAGCAGGTCCGGCAGTTGAAAAAATGCTCTTCGAAACGCATTTTTTCTTTTTCTCCGAGCCTGTTCAGCAGATAATCGTCTATGTATTTGCTGTGGGGGCAAGAGCTCATCACCAATCCTCTTCATGAGATTTAGTCGCCCGGCTCTTCGGAAATAGGAAAATCATTTCTTGATTTTTTTCCTTAAAAGCTTCTGGGCATAGTGAAGCCGCTCGCTGACCTTGGCCGGCGTGATCCCGAGTTTCAGGGCGACTTCCTCTCTCGGGAGCTCTTGGAAATAGAAGAGAAACAGCACGTCCCTGTATTTCGGCTTGAGCATCCGGATGTGCCGGACCAACTGGTCGGCCCTTTCGCTGGCCTCCAGGGATTCGTGGGGATCGGTAGGGACCGAGGGTTCGGGGCCGCTTTTCAAAATTTTCGTTTTCTGGCGGATGAAGTCCACGATGCGCCGGCTGGTCACGGTGTAAATGAACGTTCCCAGCGAGGATTCGCCCCTGAATTCACCTTTCCGGACCTTTTCCAGGACCTGAGTCAGGATTTCATTGACCACGTCCTCCCAGTCGGGAATATCGCCGCCCAACGCCCGGCGGACCCGAAAACTGACGACCGGCCTGTATTGGGCGATGACGGCGTCATAGTTTTGGGCTCGGTCGGGCATGACGTTTCATTATAGTGGACTGACCGCGGGGCGACAAGTCCGGAGAAGCGTCCGGCGGCTTCCATTTCCCCGGATTTCGGGCGACTAAAGGCATGTTCTCATCCGAAATGTGGAAACAAGGACGAAACGACCTGAAAAGCCGGGGCGGCGTCCGGTTTGCGGTTCCCGAACTTCTGTCGGCCGCGGCCGTAAGCGCGGAAATCTTCCGGCTTAAAAGGGAAGACGGGAGGCCGTGGGACGTGGGCGACCACTCAGTGGCCGTGGCCTTTCACGCCCTCGCCCTGGCCAAAATCATGGCCGTCCAGGAGGGGGAATTTCTCCGTGACCTGGAAATGGGAGCTCTGCTCCATGACATCGGCAAAATGGGCATTCCGGACCGCATCCTGTCGAAACGCGGTCCGCTCACTCCGTCCGAACGGAAAGTCGTTAGGGGACACCCCGTGGCGGGTTACCTGCTCATTTCACGATTTGAACATCTGAGAGGCGCGGCCCGGGTCGTCCTCTATCATCATGAGCGGTTCGACGGCCGAGGCTATCCCTTCGGCCTGGCCGGAAACGCCATTCCCCTGAGCGCCAGAATCTTCGCTCTGGCCGACGCCTTGGACGCCATGACAGCCGACAGGCCTTATAGATGCGGGCGTTCGTTTTCGTACTCCCGGGGAGAGATCATCCGCTGCCGCGGAACCCAGTTCGACCCCGATGTCGTGGACGCTTTTCTGAGCGCGCCGGCCGGCGCCTGGACGTCACCCTCCGACGGACCGTGGCCGGCTCCCGCTTCTTGTCGTGTTCATTGATCGGGCCTGCGCTCGGCGCCGGGGAAGGCGCGGCTTCCACAAACGGCTTCGCGGAGAACTTCGGCCGAGTGCTTGACCTCCAGGAATTTTCCGCGTGCCGCCAGCTTGGTTTTTATCTGCCACAGACAGCCCGGGCAGTCGGTAACGATGAGTGAGGCGCCGCTCTCCAAGACGGCCTTTTCTTTCCTTTCCCAAAGCCGGTCGGACAAAGAGGGATTCCTCAGGGAAAAAACACCGCAAAACCCGCAGCACGAGAACGGCTCGGGCTCGGTCCGTGGAGAAAAACCCGAAGCCCGGAGGAGCCGCAGAGGCTCGTCGCGCAGTCTAAGCTCGTGGAGGGCATGGCAGGGATGGTGGTAGAAAGCCGTCCGGCCGGATTCTTTTTCGCCGGCCAGAAAGCCGCTGGCGACCATGAACTCCGTGAAGTCCCGGACGCGTCCGGCCCAGCGCTGCGCTTCCGGCATGAGCTCGGGATATTTTTTTGTGAGCAAGGCATTGCCCGTAGGGCAGAACGTCAGGATCACGTCGGGCGCCGCGCGCTCGAAGGAGCGCAGGTTTCGCTCGGCCAGCCAGCGCATGTCCCCTTCCCCGGCGAGATGAAGACTCGGAGCGCCGCAGCAGCCCTGGTCTTCGGGGCAGACCGCCCGGTAGCCGAAACGGGGCAGCAGCTCAAGGGCGCTGTCCAGGATTTCCGGGAAGAAATGCTTGACCAGGCAGCCCTGGAAAAGATAGGCCTTGCCGGGGCCGCTTCCCGAGGCCAAGCGGCCCCGATGCCGGCGGGGCATGGGGAACGCTCTTCCCGCCGGGCGGGGAAGCCTGAGGCGCCCGTCCCGGCTCAAGGGCCCCAGAAAAAAGGATGCCGCCGCGGCGCCGAAATCCTGCCACCGGGAACGCCGGAACATCCCGGACAGGACCGATTCCCAAACGGCCGGACCGCGGCGCTTCTTGAGATTCAGGAGCAGGTCGCCGGTGCGGATGCCGACCGGACAAAAATCCTCGCATTTCTTGCAATCAGCGCAGAAGGCGGCGGCCCGGTCGCCCGCTCCGAGAGAATGGGTGACGACGGAAAGCAGCCCTCCGATTCCTCCGGGGTACACCGGCCCGCCGAAGACATGGCCTCCCAGCGACTGAAAGACCGGACAAACGAACATGCAGCCCCCGCATTTCAGACAGGTCAGGATTTCCCGGCCGTCCTTATCCTTGGCGGCCGCCAGCCGTCCGTTGTCGAGGATGATAATGTGGACCTCCCGCGGGCCGTGCACGCCCACGGCCGTCTCCTTCTCGATGTCGGTCGTCCGGCTCGGCCCGGTGATGAACGACACGTAGGAAGTCATCTTCGAGCCCGAAGAGGAGGTGACCAGGGTTTTGAGGAGGGGAACGGCCTGTTCCAGGGAGGCCACGAATTTTTCCGCGGAGATGAGGGCGACATGCACGGGGGGGAGGGTGGTCACCAGACGGGCGTTGCCCTCGTTGCTGACGATGACCAGGGTGCCCGACTCGGCGACGGCCAGATTGGCTCCCGAAAGGCCGACGTCGGCCTCGAAAAAGACGTTCCTCAGCTCCTCGCGGGCGATGCGGACCATTTCCGGTATGTCGGCCGAGACGGGGCGCCCCATGGCGCGGCCGAGGAGGGCGGCTACGTCCTCCTTGGTCTTGTGCAGGGCCGGCGCGGTGATGTGAGACGGTCGTTCCCCGGCGAGTTGCACGATCCACTCTCCGAGGTCGGATTCGACCACCCGGTATCCGTTGTTCTCAAGATAGGCGTTGAGGCCGATTTCCTCCGAAACCATGGATTTGGATTTGACGATCAGCCGGGCCCCGTTCTTCCGGCAGATCCTCTCCACTTCCTCCAGCGCTTCGGCCGGCGTGGAGGCCAGAATGGTCCGGGCTCCTGTTTTTTCGGCCTCCCGGCGGAATCGGGCGATGAGCTCCGGCAGGCGGCCGACGTTTTCCCGGCGGATGGCGCGCGCGGCGTCCTTGGTCTCCCGCCAGCCCGGGTCGCGGCTCGTGTCCTGATATTTGAGGAAATGTTGGGCCGAAGCCTTGGACAGGGCTTTCTGCAGGCCGGCGTCGGCGAGCGCCCTCTTGGTGTCGCGCCGGCGTCCCATTTCAGTTCAGTTTCCGCGTTTTCTGCGCCGCCTCGAGGAAGGATTTGGAGTCGACAAGAATCTCGCGCGGCTTGCTGCCCTCTCCCGGCCCGAGAATGCCCTCCTGCTCCATCTGGTCGATGATGCGGGCGGCGCGGGCGTAACCGAGCTTGAGACGCCTCTGCAGGAAGGATACGGAGGCCTGTCCGGCGTTGAGGATGACGTCGACGGCCTTGTCATAAAGCTCGTCCTTTTCGCCGAGGTCGCCCCAGTCGTGTTCGCTCGTGGACTTGATGACCCGGATGATTTTTTCGTCGTATTCCGGAGCGCCCTGCTCCTTGACGAACTTGACCAGCCGCCGGACCTCGGGCATGGAAATGAAGGCGCAATGAAGCCGCGTGAGGCGGGGAAAATTGGGGGGGATGAAGAGCATGTCCCCCTGTCCGAGGAGTTTTTCCGCGCCGGCGGAGTCGATGATTGTCCGCGAATCGATCTGGGAAGGCACGCGGAAGGCGACGCGGCTCTGGAAGTTGTTTTTGATCGTCCCGGTGATGACGTCGGTCGACGGTCGCTGGGTGGCGAGGATGAGATGGATGCCCACCGCCCGGGCCAGCTGGGCCAGGCGGCCGATGCAGTATTCGACATCCTGGGCGGCGACCATCATCAGCTCGGCCAGTTCATCGATGATGATGACGATGTACGGCAGGGGCTTGAGCTGCGCTTTTTCCTCATCGGTCAATTTTCGGCCTTTCTCTTCCCGTATCTGCTTGACCTGCTGGTTGTACTGCTCGATGTTCCTGACCCGGAGGTTGTGCAGCTTGTGATATCGATCCTCCATCTTTTTGATGGCGTCCATGAGGACCGCGCCGGCCTTCTTGGGATCGGTGATGACCGGGGCGAAGAGGTGAGGGATGCCTTCGTACAGGGAGAATTCCAGGCGCTTGGGATCGATGAGAACGAGCTTGACCTCTTGCGGCGCGGCCTTGTAGAGGATGCTGGCGATCAGGGCGTTGAGGGCGACGCTCTTGCCCGATCCCGTGGCTCCGGCGATGAGCAGATGGGGCATGATCGACAGGTCGGTGACGTACACGTCGTCGTGGACGGTCTTTCCCAGGGCGAAGGTCAGCTTGGAGGGGGAGTTGATGAACTTTTCGGACTGGAGGATGTCGCGGAGCTTTATGATTTCCCGCTTGTTGTTGGGAATCTCGACGCCCAGCGAGGACTTGCCCGGGATGCGCTGGATGCGCACCGACTCGGCCCCCAGGGCCAAGGACAGGTCCTCGGCCAGGGAGGCCACCTGACTGACCTTGATCCCGGGATAGGGATAGAACTCATAGGTGGTGATGACCGGGCCGGGATGGCACTCCCGGACTTCCCCCTCGACCCGGAATTCACGGAGTTTTTCCTCGATGCGCCTTTTTTTCTCGAGAAGCTCGTCCTTGTCGATTTTTTCCACCGGCTGTCCCGGATCGAGAAGAGTGAAGGGCGGGAATTCGTATGCCGCCGGCGGCTCGACCTCGGGCAGGCGGAGCTGTTGCTGGGGAACGGAGGAGGAGCCCGAGACAGACGTCCGCCTGATGATCATGGGAGAGGAAACCGGATCTTCCGGGAGGAGGTCGGAAGCGGCCGTTTGAGCGCGGTCCCGGTTCTTGCGGCCGGCGGGGATCGTCTCCGGGACGCCGAAGCCGGTTTCCTCGGCCGCACCCTCTTCATTCGGTTTCCGGGGCTCGGTGATTTTGATCCGGACTTGGCGCGAAGCCATCCGGGCCGCTCCGCCCAGGAAGCGGACAATCCGGCTCGGAGTCAAGCCCACGGCCAGGCTGAGGAAGACGAGAAGAGCCAGGATGAGGAAGATGTACGAACCCGTCGGCCCCATGTTGCGGACAAGCACGTAAGACAAGGAATCGCCCAGCAGGCCGCCCGAGGGAAACGTTCCGCCCCGCAGAGACGCCTGGGGAAAGAGGAGAGTCACCAGGGCGCTGAGGATGAGCATCATGATAAGGGCGGCTCCGGTGCGGACGACCAGGCGGACCGGGGACACGCCGGCCAGGGAGGCCGCAACCCAGGCGATGAGGGCCAGGGGGACGAGAACGGCGAAGAATCCCAGGCCCTGGATCAATCCCTCGGCCAGAACCGCGCCCAATCGGCCCCCGAGATTGCGGATTTTTCCTTCCGTACCGACGTGCCTGGCGACGTCCGAGGCGTGATAGGAAGCCAGGCTGACGAGAAGAAAAATGGCCAGAAAGGCCAACACCAAGCCCAGGATTTCGGAAGCCCGGACCTTCTTTTTGCCCCTGCTTTTCCGGGAGGCGGAGGAGTTGTTTTTGCGCCGGACGTGGGTGCTCATTCGCCTCATTATAGCATATCCCGCATCCTTCCGGATGAGACGGCGCGGGGAAAGGAGGCGGGAGAGTCAGTTCGGCGGTCCGGCCGATACCCGGGCCGTGACATCCATGCTGAGCGGCCCTCCGGCCGTTTCGGGCTGCCGGGCGTCATAGAAATAATCGTATCCCGCCTCGATGCGGAAATTTTCGGGCAGACGGGGAACATGAAGCCTTCGGCGCACGGGGGCCTGTCTCTGGGTTTCGTAGGCTCCGACCCGTCCCTCGAAGAGAGTCAGGCGGGCGAGCTCCACGCCTCCGGAATCCGTCAATCGAACATAGGGATTAAGCACATAAACGTCCGCCCAACGGATTTTCGGGCCGTAAGCTTTGGAGAAAAGATCCCAGCCGCCCCCTTTTTTCGTCAGAATGACCTGCTGGAAATATTCGTCCCCCCGGTCTCCGGAAAACTGGGCATAGTGAAACAGGCAGCGAAAACCTTCTCTTTTGAGCGCCTCGACCTCGAGCCCCTCGGCCAGGAGCTGCTCCTTGCGCAGGGGGCCCTCGGGATCGAACTCCCAGGGCCGCGGATCAAACTCGTATTCATAACCCAGCCACAGGCAGTAGGGTCCGGCCGCCGGCTCGGCGCGCGTCGAGGCTGAAAGACGCTCCGGCCCGCTGCGGCCGAATTCCCCTTCCCGCAGCGTCCACTTCATGATTTCGCGGCCGTCTTTCCCCGTCAGGCGCAGGTAGGGATTCTTGACGATTTCGTCCCCCCCGACGGGCGCGCCCGTCCGGATCGTCGTCTCCAGGAGCCAGCCGCCGCGGACGGAAGACTGGAGGGAAATCTCCTGGAAGTAAGCCTCGAAATTTCCGGGGAAGGCGTAATCGCGTGCGGCGCTCAGGCGGTAAATTTTTATCGTCGGGTTGTGGAGATCGATCAGTGTCTCGTCCCAGCGGGGAATGATCGTCTTGACCAGAACCGCCTTCTCGTCGAGCGACCGGTAGAAGCCGGCCTCGCGCGGGAATTCGTCGGGATGGTCGGTGAAGCGGCGGTACATGATGTCGTTGACCATCGCGTACCGGACGCGGCGGAAGGCGAGCCAGTCGAGGTCGACGTCGCTTAGGCTGTGCTGCAGGAGGACGATGTAACGGCGCCGTGACAGGGATGGGCAGTCCGATTCGATGGCGATCCGCGTCCGCGGCGGGATGTTCTTGTTGACCCATCTTTCGGCGACGGTCCGGGTGTCGGGCTCGGTGAGCAAAGTGTTGAAACGCGCGACGCGCACGATGTTCGGAACGAAGAGGACTGCGGCCAGGCCGAAAACCAGGCCTTTCCTCAGGGCCGGAGGCCCCGGAAAACGGATTTTGTTGACGGGCGGCCCCGCTTTCTCCAGAAGGAAATCGAGGAACACGGCGGCGATAAGAATGAAAAAAGGGGCGATGGGCAGGAGGTACCTCGTGGCGTAGGACTTCCAGGATCCGATCATGACGAACATCACCACCGGCATGCTGAGGAGGAGAATGTCTTTTTTGCGGAACCGGGCCAGACCGAGGACGACCCCGCCCAGGCACAGGAACTGGGCCAGCAGGCCGACATTTCCCCTGAACCCGTGCCGCAGATAGAACAGCCAGGCCGGAGTCGCGGCGGACGTTCCGAAGTGGCCGGCCGATGTCAGGTGCTGGGACTGCCACAGGAAGTCCGCCTTGAACCGTTGAAAATTCAAGACCGCGTAGGGCGTTCCCAGGATGAAAACGGAAAGAAAAACGAGCCCCGCGCCGATCAAGCGGGCATCCAGCACGAACCTCCAGACGGGTTTTCTGCGCTCCGCCAGCCGGAAAGCGTGGGCCAGGACGAGAGGAAGGAAGAGAAAAATTCCGCCGTACTTGGTCGTGAACGCCAGGCCGGCGAACGCGCCGGCCAAGAGATAGTCGACAGTCCGACCCCGGACGTAGACCTTCCAGATGAAGTAAAAGGACGGCAGCAGAAAAAAAACCATTGCCACGTCGGGAACCATGTCGTGGGAGATTTTGACGTGCTCCAGGGACAGGGCCAGCAGGAGGGCGGCCAGGAGGCCGGCCCGGGGAGAGAACATGGCCCGGCCGACAAGGAACATGAAAAAGACCGTTCCCATGCTGAACAAAACCGTGATCAACCGGCCGAGGACGATGAACGTCGTGGCGTCGCGCTCATAGGCCTCGAGAAAGTCTTTGCGGCTGTCGAATGTTCCTAGAGCTTTGCCGGCATGGTAATAGAGATTCCAGACGCCGGCGACCATGTAGCTGTACAGCGAGGGAACGTGGAAAAAATTCGGGTCCCAGTTGCCCTGGAAGTGCTTGACGGCCAGGCCGGCGAACCAGCTTTCGTCGACGTGATAGATGGGCGGCAGGCCCCAGCCGATGCCGATCAGCCTGACGGCGAGCGCAAGAAGCAGTATGCCCCCCAGCGCCCAGCGCGCGGAAGGGGAGAGGGAGGGGGCGTTCATGCCGGGCTAATATAGCTCATTCGCCCGGCGGCTGACAACACGGGCGGTGCCCCACAAGAAGCTATTTTATTTTTTTAAAAGGGAGAACGCGTTGGAAGCCAGCATCCTGAGGTCGGCCGCGGAGCGGACCTGGGCCAGCTTGCTCAGGATGTAGGACGGCCGGAGGTAGAAGGCGCGAACGGCGCGGCGCCGCATCCGCCAGATGTCCTCGGGGGTCATGTCTTCCGTGGCCATGAGCGGAAAATCCGTGCTGTCCCAGACGTCCAGGCCGGCCGGGATCCAGCCCTTGGCCACGGCTTCCTCGTGGAGGCTGGTGCCGATGTCGGGAGTGGCGACGGTGAAGGAGGCGACATCGAGCTTCAGGCTCCTGGCCAAGGCGATCGTTTTGAGCGCCATGTCCCTCGTCTCGCCCGGAAGGCCGAAGATGAAATATCCCAGGACGCGGATGCGGTAACGGTTTAAAAGCCCCACCGTCCGGCGGACCATGTCCACGGTGATGGGTTTCGCGTATCTCTTCAACAGGCCGTCGTCCCCGCTTTCGATGCCCACCGAAACCGTGTGGCATCCCGCCCTTTTCATCCACGAGATCTTCTCCTCGTTGAGGGTGTGGACGTCGGCGTTGCAGCTCCAGGTGAACCGCAGGCCGTGGGTAATCATGGACCGGCAGAGCTCGACCACGCGGTTGGCGCTGATCGAGAGGGTGGGATCCTGGAAGAGGATTTCCTTGACGCCCAGGTCGCGCAGGCGTTGCAGTTCGGGGATGACGTTGTCCACGGGACGGGACCTGTAGCCCCATGCTCCGGCCGTGCAGAACCGGCAGTGATAGGGGCATCCCAGGGAGGTCACGACCACGGTGAAGGGCCGTCGGCGGGCGATGGGGATCCGATATTTCCGAAAGTCGAAAAGGTCGTGCCGCGGCACGGGAATGGTGAATTCGCGGGCGGGGCGGTCTTCGGAAGCCACGAACTCGCCGTTCCGCCGGAAGAGGAGACCCCGCAGGGGACGGTGTGCTTCGCCGGCCAGATAAGCCGGCAGTTCGGGATCGGCGAAATCGGTGAGGCAGGCGTCCAGGGCGGGATGGGCCCGAAGGAGGTTCAAACCCTCGAATTTCAGAATTCCGGCCGAGGCGATGATTTTTATCCCCGGTCTGGCTGCCTTGACGGCGGAGGCGAGAGCCAGGTCGGATTTGAGAGTCGCCGTTCCCGTGGTGAAGATGACGGCCCTGTATCCGCCCCCCAGGATGCGTTCGAGGCAGGAGCGGGCGTCGATTTTGTTGATGATGGCGTCCAGGACGTCGATCCGGAAGGCTTCGTCCAGCAGACCGCTGAGGACGATGAGATCCTGGGGCGGCCAGTAGTAGGAGGCTTTCGAGGAAAAGCTGCAATAGTAATCGCGGATATAAAGCTTGTCGCCGGGAGGATTGAGGAGGAGGACGTCCGCCACTTCTCTTAAAAGGCGAGGACCAGCGCGGCTCCAAACTCGGGGCCGCCCAGTTCGATCGCCCTGTCGTTGACCTGGAACGCGGCCTTAGTGAACTTGGCCTTGAAGTTCAGGAGGACGGGGAATCCCTTGGCGAAGCGGAGATACACTCCGCCCAGGCCATGGTAGCCTCGGACGTAGTTGAAGTAGGAGCCGATGGGATTGTTCTCAAAAAAGAGATAAAAATCGATCCCCGCTCCGGCGTAGGGCTGGACAAAGCCCAGGGGAAGGACGTAGCGCAGGCCCAGCGAGACGGGAGCGAGGACGAGCGTCGTCGGCTCCTTGCTATAAGTCAGCTGGCCCTTTTTGTACATGGCCTTGAGCTCAAGATAAAAATCGATGTTGAAAACGAGAGAGGAAGACAGGACGAGCCCCTGGATCGACGAGCCCTCCTGGTACACGGTCTTGAACAGCGGCTCGCGGATGCTGTAGCGTCCGGTATAAAATTCAAGAGTGCCCTGCCTATCCGCGCCGCGGGCCGCTCCCGAGACGCAGAGAGCCAGCCACAGAATCCCCCCCAGTTTCATGACTGTCTTCATCTGGTCCGGCCGCCTGAAATCAGCATAGCACAAGTCCCGACCGGCGGCTACAGGCCGAGCTCGAGGCCCAGACTGACGCTCGCGCGAAACAGGCTGGCCCGTCTTTCCAGCGTTTCCACCATGACGTCGACGTAATGGAAGCGGAGGGCGGCGAAGGCTGAGAGATTCTCGCCGAGGCTCAGGGTGCCGGAAACGAGGAATCCGGGATCGATCTTGGCGAAGGAATTCTCCAGGAACGTGATCGAAGCGATCGTCACGTCCCGCGCCTCATAGGGCGCCTTTTCTTCGACTTCGAAGTCCTCCAAGGAATACAGCTTGCCGAAGGAGTATCCCACGACCGGACCGGCCGAAAGGTCGAACTTATCCGACTGGAGGAAGGAATACAGAGCCCAGGCATAGACGGTCCACACGCCGGAGCGCAGATGTTGGGCCGCGCGGGGAGCCGCCCCTTCCGGGGAGAGGATCCACATGTTGGTCGTCAGGTCCTCGGCTTCAAACGCGACTTCGCGGAATGTGCCGGGGAGGGACGGGTGGGGCAGGCTGCCCTCGAGGGCGGGCTCTATCCAAAGCATCTGGTAGCCGACGCCCAGCCCGGCCTTGAATTTGGGATTGATGATCGTGCCTGCGCCGAGCTCGAAAACCGGCGAGATTCCCTGACGGTACGTCTCGGTCAGGGAGGCGACTCCGCCATAGAAAGCGCGCTCGGTCATAACCGAGAATTCGGGCCTCAGATAGAGGGTCATTCCCGGACCGACTCTCAGGACGATGTCCTCGAGACCCCCTCCGGAAGCGATGGTTCGCGCGGCGGTTCCGGCCGGAGGCGTCTCCTGGGGAGGGACGGTCGGCCGTTCTTCCGGCCGGGTCTCGGCCTCGCGCCAGAAGGTGACTCTCACACCGTCGGGAAGGGAAGTGATGCTGTACGAGGGCGCGGGATCTTCGAGGTCAAACGCGACTCGAGCTACGGTAGGCATGAACTGCCCGCTGCGTATGGACAATAGTCCCGTATCGTTGACCTGGGAGATCGGCTGTGCTTCGATCCGGGACACGGAGCTGAAGTCGATGACCAGGCGCTTGGGGGCGCTGAGCACAAAGGTCTCGATTTGGAAGGGGCCCTCGACTTTGATCGTCACCACGAGCCGGGCGGCGATGCCGATCTGTTGATAAGAGATCTCTTTGAGGATGGAGACGGTTTCCTGAACGTCCGTCGCCGGTTCGGGCGGCGGTTCCTGGGCCGTCCCTGGGAACGCGGGAGCGGCGAGACATGCGAGGCTGAAGAGGATCACGGGGACGCGGAGCGGTGAAGTCTTCAAGAATACCTCCGTATGGTTATAGGTTTAAGGGCTGTGTGCAGGGCCCTTCAACATCGTCGGATACGACGGTCGAAATCACATAGGTGTAGATGACGTCCGGCTGGATGTCGGCGTCGAAATAGGAGCGCCGTCCGGCGACGGCGGACAGCAGCCGGAAGGCCGAAGGGCTGTCCGAGGACTTCTTTCGGTAGATCCGGTATTCCTGGATCTGTTCGGGGTCGAAGATCTTGGGGTTGTCCTCCCATTCCAGGAGATTTCCCTCGGCTCGGTAGAAAAGGATTTCATCATGCGCCCGCTGCCCGCGGAATCCGCCCGGGGGAAAGGGAAAATTCCTGATCCTCTCGAACCACTGCTCGGCCATGAATTGGTAGCCCTTCTCGTTGGGGTGGGTCCTGTCCTCTCCCCAGCAATAGAGGGATTCGGGACCTCCGTCATCCTCCGGATATTCGGAAAAATCCTTGTTGAGGTCCACGAGGGGAACGGGCCGCTCGGCGGCCAGGAGGCGGATCCGGGCGTTGAGGTTGGTCAATCTGACAGGAAAGGCGTTCCGGCCGAATTTCGGAATGTTGGTCGCCAGAGCAGGCAGGAGGCCGTATTCCAGGCTGCGGCGGAGCATTTCCCTCAGGTTGAAGGCCGTGGTATCGAGGGAATAGTCGTTCCAGATGATGTCGTTCGTCCCCTCCAGGATCAGGATGTAGCGGGCCTGGTGCAGGACTAGGCGGGAATCCAGGCGCGCCAGCCCCTGAAGGGTGCTCTCCCCCGGGACGCCCTCATTCATGACCTGGTGGGGGCCGAAGTTCTGGGAGAGGAGGGCCGTCAATCGCGGAGGGTAGGCTTTGTCGGGTATGTAATCCCCCGGATCGTCGTAGCCGTCCTCATCGCAGACGCCGTAAGTGATGCTGTCTCCGAAGGCGATGTAAACATTCTCCTTGAGGGAGGGATTGTAAATGAGGTCCGGAAGAGAGGTCTGCGGGCCGAAAAAGAAAAAGGGCGGCATGACCTCTCCCCGGGGTTTTCCGTCCAGAAAGGGCAGAGGCGCGCATTCCCCCCGAAAGGAACCACCGTCCGGACGGACAAGGAACGCCCTGTCGCCCGAAACGGCCAGAGGGACGAAAGGATGTCTGCCCGGCGCGGGAGACAGTTCGTTTTCCTCGCGCCACCCTCCGGGCTCTCCGCAACGGACCCATTCACCGCGTCCCCGGGCCGTATAGCGGACCCAGGAGATGACCGGCAAGGACCCGAAGGCCAGATCCACCGAAGGGAAAACATCGTTGGCTTCCTCGTTGGCCGTAACCGCCCGGGCGGGGGTCCATTTGCCTCCGACCCAGTTACTGGCCAGAATCTGGTAACCGTGGCCGTCATACCCGGACCAGACGAGCCAGACTTGCCCGTCCTGACCGGCCGCGGCGCGGGGAGTGATGTTGGGCATTTTCGAGCCCGGGGTCATCAGCTGCTCGCTCGACCAGGCCGAACCGTCGAACCGGCTGGAGAACACCTGTTCCCTGTCGGGCGTGACGGCCGTCCAGAAAGCCCATACCCCCCCCAAGGCGTCTCCAAGGATGGACAGTGAGCGTGCTTCTTCCGTGGACGAGGAAATCGTCCAGGTTTCGCCGGTGGCCGTGTTTTCGACGCAAACGGACTGCCGATCCCCTTCGTCCTCGGCCCAGATCAACCACACGGCGTCCGTGGAATCGAAGCCGCAATCCCAGGGAAGCGAAGAATGAAGGCGGGATTCGAGACGGAAGAGGGGCCGAATCTCAGGACCGACGATTCCCGCGGCGAACCGGCTGAGGGAGCCGTCTTCCTCGATCCAGGCCGCCCACAGTCGGCCCCGGCTGTCTTTCTTGAGTTTCGGAAGGCCGGTCCCCGGGCCGAGCGCAAGCTTCGCGGATTCGATCCGGCCGTCGGCCGGATCGAGGACGAACAGGTCGAGACGGGATTCTTCCGTCCTGCGAATAATGACGATTTCGCCGCGCTCATTGATTTCAGGCTTGGTGAAGGAGGCTTCCGCGGATGCCTCGACCGGCGTGAGGACAAGAAAAAATAGAGACAGGGCGCAGGGCAACAAAAAGCGCTTGAAAAGCATTTTATCGGACATTTTCGGCAAGGACAATTTAACGGTATCGGGCTCTTTTTTCAAGCGAAATCATGAGGCCTTCCGGCCTTAAGTTGACTCAGTCTTTTCCCCTGTGGAATAATACACAATCCATTTTCGTGAAGAGGTTATCTGTTCTGACCATGCGACGTCCTCTGGCTTGGGCCTCCGCGGGGGGGATTGTCATTTTGGCCTCCTTTGCCTTGGGCGTTTTTTTCTTTGACCGCGGCCTGATCGTTTTCAAGAAGGTGCAGCCCCACAAAACAACGATTTTTTCGAACATGACCGATCTGGGACCGCTCTGGAAATACACCCTCGGGACGGCGCTTCTGCTCGGGGCGGCCGTTCTTTTTCTCGGCTTCCTTCGCTCCAGGAAGACAGGATGCGTTCCGGCGGAATGCATGTTTCGTCAGGCGGCGACGCTGCTTCCGCTCCTGGCCCTGTTTTTCAGCCGGTTTGCCTACGGGAAATACCTGAAGTCTCTGTTCGACATCCCCCTTTATCCCCTCCTGATCGCCGCGGCGGCCGCGGCCGTCCTGGGGATGAACGCTTCTTTTCATTTCGGACTCCGCCTTGGAGGCAGCCGGGAGAGGGGGGCCGCTGAGGAGACGCCGGGGCGGATGGGTCGAACGAAGTTCGCCCTCGTGCTGATATCGTCGATTCTGCTCCTCGCCCATCTACTGAGCCAGAGCCCTTTTTATCGACGCTTCACCAGCCTGATGGTTTTCACCGGCGATGAGCCCAAGTACCTCCGGATGGCCCATTCCCTGGCCAGCGACGGCGACCTGGACTTGACCAACAATTTCGTCGGCGACGAGGTCGAAGTCGATTGGCTCCTGCAAAAGACGATCGCCTCGGGAGAGAAGGCCATCGGCCACTTTTCCGTCGTCGGCCGGGACGGCGGGATTTATCATTTTCACATGCCCGGAATCTCCTTCCTCATGCTTCCGGGCTTTCTTCTGGACCTCGCCGTTTTCCAGCGAGACATTCCCAACACCCAGGCCCTGATGTTTTTACCGGCCAAGATGGTCTTCACCCGATTGGTTTTTTTGATGCTGGCCGTGGGCCTGTTTCTCCTGGCCGCCCGTCTTTTTTACCGGATGTTCCGCTCGACCGTCGTCGCCGCCCTTCTTCTCCTCGCCCTGCTGTTCGCCACGAAGATCCCGGAATTTCTCTTCCAGGTCTATCCGGAATCCGCGGCCATTTTTTTTCTGTTCCTGGGGCTGAACGCCGTTTTCTTTCCTTTCCGGCGAGGGGGAGGGAATGCGCTCGCCTTGATCCTGGCCGTCGGTTTCCTTCCTTGGCTTCACCAGAGATTTCTTCCCCTGGCCGCCGGGCTTTACGGGATTTATCTTTTCCGGGAAATCCTGGAGCGCAAGAATTGGAAGCGCGCCCTCGGCGTGAGCCTTTCCCTGGCGGCCGTCGGCGCCGGGTACTTGTATTATTTCTACGCCATCACCGGCAGCCCCCTTCCCTGGAGCATGTACAGCCTATGGGGGACAAGCTACACCCGGGCGGCCATACTGCCCTCCGGGTTTTTCGGGTACCTGTTCGACACCGGATCGGGGCTTCTTACTCTGACGCCCGTGTTTTTTTTCACCCTGACGGGGATCTACTGGGGAGTCAAGCTCGACCGGCGGAGGGCCCTGATGCTGCTCGCCCTGGCCCTTCCCTATTTCGGACTGATCAGCATAACCCCCTGGCACGGCCTGGCCTGGGAAACGACCCGCATGAGCCTGGCGCTCTACCCCGTTTTTTTGATTTTCGTCGGCTATACGGTGCGCGCCCTGGCATCGCGCACGTCTTGGGCTCATCTGGCTTTCTACGCCGCCGGCCTGGGCTTTGTTGTCTTGAACAGGGCGCACCGGTTTTGGAACATCAGTCTGGGGAATGTCCTGATCCTGCCTCATCAGGTCGGCTATATCATCCAATGCGCTTTCGTTCTGGCGGGATTCCTTTTGGCCTTATGGGGGCTGGACCTATGGACGAAAAGACGATTGGGCGCTTTGTCGTTTAAGAGGATTCAAGAATTCGCTGAAAATGCGCGCCGCGAACTCCGACCTCTCTGGCGCTCGCGCGGATTGAGAAAGACGCTGGCCGCCTTGGCCGTCGGGCTCCCGGCCGTTTACCTTCCCGTCTTCCTCGCCAACTGGGACGATAAGACCATGGCCCTGTCCTATTTTGCCGCCCTGAACAAGGTTGCCGGGTCGGAGACGGTCGCCTTGCATCCCAAGGGCCACCCCTCTTCGGCCCGGAACAAGGGAGACGCAAAATATTTGGATATTTTCAGATGGGAAGTGCCCGTGGAGCTTCTCCCCGATCCGAAAAAGACGGTCGTGCGTTTCGGAGAGGGGTTGTTCGCCGACGCCTGCCCCGCCGGCTGCTACAAAGTGGACCTTGAGTTATACAACCCGCCCCCGGAGCTCACGCTCCTGGCTCTGGACTTCATGGGCGAAACGCGAGAAATGAGGGTGACGCCCCATATCGGCAAAACCGTCGTTTCGACCATCTACCTTGTTTTTCGGGATATTCCCGTCTCGCCGGCGTTTGTCATCCGCCACGAGGGTCAAATCGCCCGTCCGGTGAAAGGCCGGATGCATTTTTTTCCCGTTCCCAGCGTGATTTTCGACAAAAATTTGATGATCAGGCTGAGCGAGGACCTCTACCCTGATTGCGTTCGGACGAGCGGTTCGTTTCACTACCTGACTTTTGTGGCCAACAGCCGAAAGGACAATGCCCGCTTCACTTTTAATCTCTTCCGGCTTCCTGTTTCGGACACCGGAGACAAGGAAGGCGAGCTCTTAGTGGCCGCTCATCCCGTGCGGTTTCGGAATCGGTGGCGGCACAAGATCGAAATGAGGCTGGACCTTCCTTCCGAAGACCGGTCCGAAGGCGACATCCTGTTCGTTTTCGTGGAGGATGCTTCCGGGCGGACTCTCTCCGGCCGGAGCATTTGGCTGGAAGTTCGGGACGGGGCATGGGCGATCAACCTGCGGCCGGCGGTCTTGTATTGACATAAAGAATGTGCTACTTATGTTGCCGATGTGGCGTCCGGCACCGCGGAGAGAAAGGACACAGTCCATGAGGCTCCTTCGTCTGAAAACGGTCTGGGCTTCGGTCTTGGTTTTCCTGGTTTGCGTCGCCGGGGCGGACGCCAGAATCCGCCTTTCCGTGAATCAGAGCGGCTACTGCTATTCGCCCAGAATCGCATACGATTCTTCGGGCAACATCCATGTCTGTTGGGTGGACGCCTACAGCGATTACAGCGGGGACCTTTATTACAGCCGCTATTCGGCCGGCGCCAACCAGTGGAGCACGCCGATCAACATCAGCAACAGCGGCCGGGTGGCCAGCGAAAGCATGATGTTGAACGGAGTCGGAATCGACGGCTCCCAGCGCTTTTACGTCGCCTGGGGGGAGCGCGGAAACGGAGTCTTTTTGAGGAGCTTGTCCGGCGATTCGTGGAGCGGTGTGGAGCATGTCGCCTCATACGGCGACGCGGATTATATCCGGATGGCCGTGGACGGATCGGGAAATGTCTTCATCATTTGGTTCACCTGGGGAGGCCGGGAAGTCTTTTCCCGGGCCAAGGTGGGCGGGACATGGGAGGGCGTGCGGCGGCTGAGCGACGCCGACGAAATGGCGAAGTTTCCGGCCATCTCCGTCAACAACGGCCTGGTGGCGGCCGTTTTCACCGAGACGATCGCTGATTATCAGATGATGTACTGCCAGAGGGGAACGGGCTTGAACGCCTCCTGGAGCTCGCCGCAGGCGGTGTATTCCGAATACCCCATGGCCGCTCAGCATCCGTACGTACAGGTGGACTCGTCCGGAACGCCGCATGTCGTCTGGGTTCGCGTCGACCAGGAGGACACCGGAAACGTGGTCGGGTATTCGTGGCGCTCGGGCTCCTCATTCACGGTCCCCTACAACCTCAACAGCTGGACCTACAACCACTGGCCCTTCATGGCTGAGCAAAACAATGTCGTTCATATACTCTGGCAGGAGGGGTCTTATTACGGCGGAAGCCTGTACTACAGGAGCGGATGGGGAGACAACATGTCGGGAACGTATTATGTCGCTGATTCGGACGGCGCCATGCATATGGACCTGGCCGTGGATCCCCAGGGCGCTTTGGGCTTTGTATGGACAAGCTCCGGCGTCGTCTATTTCGGAACCGCCTCCGGCGGAGGGGGTGGTGGCGGCGGCGGCGGCGGCGGCGGACCGCCGCCTCCGCCCCCTCCCAACGAGCCGCCGAGAGCGGATTTCAATTTCCAGCCTCAAACGGGATTCGCTCCTCTGGAGGTCGAATTCGACGGAACGGCTTCCCGGGATTTCGACGGCCGGGTCACGCAATGGCACTGGCAGTTCGGAGACGGAGACCAGGGTTCGGGAGGCCGCGTATTCCATGCCTTTCAGACCCAAGGCGTTTTCCAGGTCAAGCTGACCGTCGTCGACGATCGGGGACTGACGGACAGCATCGTCAAGTCGATTGAAGTGTTGGGGATCAATCCGCCCTTGAACGTCCGGTGGGAGACCTTCGTCGACGAGAGCATCTTCATGAGCCGATACGTCACCGAGGTCATGTGGGACAGGAACCCGGAGAACGACAGGTACGACATCGTCATGTACAGGATCTTCCGCAAGAACGAGGGCGAGTCCGGGGGGTGGAAGTTCATCGCCGAAAAAACGGCCGATGTCCTCCAGTACCGGGATACGGACGTGAGTCAAGCGGATATTTACGCTTACAGCGTCACGGCCGTGGATTCCGCGGGGCATGAGAGCCGGCTCGGCGCTCAGGGAAGCTCCTCTTCGTCCGAGGGCGCGCCTACCGCAAGAATCCGTCCGGCCGCAAGGACGGGTTCTGGGGCGAGGATTCTTAAAAGAAACTGAAGCCCAAGGCCAGGCCCGCTCCGATTTCCACCCCGCCGAGGTTGATTTGCAGGCCGTTTTCTTCGGCCATGACGCGGCTCCACTTCATGAAAATCCTGGCTTTTAAAGAGGGGAATGAGGCCGGTCCCCAATAGAGACCTCCTTGGAAATCGAAGCCCGTCGCGCGGCCGAGGGTGTCCTCAAGAGGGCTCCGCTCCTCATATCCGCAGGAGACGAGGCCGCCCTGGAAGTAGGGGTGAAAGAACCCGGCCCGGAAAAGAATCCTGAGTCCGAACTCCATGGGAGTAACGATCACGCTCGTTGCGCTGCCCGTGATCGTCGATTCTCCCTCCAGGGATAATCGGTTGTATTCAACGGCCGCGGCCAGAACCCAGGGGCCCCGGGACAGAATGTCTTGAGCGATTTCGAAACTCAATACGGTCTCCGCCTGTTTGCCGAAAATGGTTTCGAAGCGCTCGTCCGACAGCGATTTGTTGACCGCGCTCAATCCCAGAAGAGTGGTCCGGCGTTGCGACGGCTGTTTTTCCGCGGCGCGAGTCGGGGCGGAGGACGGTTTTCCCGGCCGGGCAGGCGGCTTCGGACGCTCTTTCAAGCTTTCGGCGGCATCGGCCGGCTGCCCTTTAAGAAAAGACACCTGGATTCCGTCCGGCTTCTTGTTGATCAGGTAAAAAGGCGACGGCTCAGTCAGGTCGAAAACAACGCGGCCCGTGCCGGGCTTCGGAAGACCAGCCCGGATGGCTAGAACGCCATAGGCTCCGATCTGAATGTCCGGCGGCGCGGTGACCGCCTCGACGGGCGTCAAGTCGATCACCAGGCGTTTCGGGCCCTGGAGTTCGTAGAAACGATACTCGAACGAACCGTCGACCCGGATGAAGACTTCGAGCGCTCGGGCTTGAATCGCATGCGTCACGGATGACAAGCGCGCGGCCTCGCCCTCCAGCGTCGCGGGAAAAATCCAGGCCAGAAGGACGCCGCACAACATCCATCTCCGATGCAGGAGACCAGAACGTTTCATGACCTTCGGGGGTTATAACACGCCCTTTTTTTAAAAGCAAATTCGCCGTCGTCCGCCGGGAAGCCGCTCATCTTCCCGCCGCCGGGTTGCCGGGCCGAACGGCCGACTTGACGTCCCCGGCAAAAACCATTAGCCTGAAAAATCATGAGTTCAAGAATTCACAAGCCGTCGTTCTCGAAACAGGGTCTGGCTTTACTGGTTTCGGCTTATGCGGCGGTCTTTTTTTGCTGTTCCAAGGGAGGCGGGGAAGGCGCCGGCCCACAGGGGCCGCCGCCGGAATTGAGCAGCCTCCGCCCACAGTTCGATTTCCGCGGCCGCATTTTTTTTCAGTCCGACATGGACGGGGACAGCGAGATCTACGTCCTTACGGCCAAGGGAGTGACCAAGCTTACCGACAACGCCTGGCAGGACGAATATCCCCGCGTTTCCCCGGACGGTCGTCGCATCGCCTTTAGCGCCAACTCCTCGGGCACGTTCCAGATCTTCACCATGAACACGGACGGGAGCGATGTTGTTCGGGTGACGGATGCTCCTCACGACGCCATAGAGCACGCCTGGTATCCTGACGATCGTCGAATCGCTTACACCGTCGAGGCTCCGGGCAGGAATTTTTCGATTTGGACCCTGGACCTTGAAACGCGGAGGGCTGAGAAGCTGCTTCCGCAATTCCGCGGCTCCAACGCCCTTCCGGATTTTTCCCCGTCCGAGCCCCTTGTGACCTTCACCGGCAAACGGCTCATGGGCTGGGACGTGTATATGCTCGACCTGGCCACCGGTCGGTGGCGGGATCTCGTTCAGGGCGGGCGAAGCTGTCGGGGCCGTTTTTCGCCCGACGGGAAAAAAGTGGTTTATGTCTCATCCGAGGCGGACGGCAAGGGCGATATCTGGATCATGAATCCCGACGGCAGCGGGAAAAAGCGTCTTACGATCCGGGACGAAACGTACGATTATTTTCCCTCCTGGTCGCCCGACGGGAAATACGTTGTCTTCTGCTCGGACAAGCGCGGACGCCTGGATGGCGGCCGCTGGGCGCTGTTTTTGGTGAAGGTCGAAACGGGGCTCGTCTTTCCTCTCTTCGACAGCGGCCGAAGGGATCTCTTCCCCGAGTGGCATTGAGCCGTCGGGCGGGCCTTCAGTTCATTCTTTTAAACAGGAACCGCCACAGGTATTCCCGGGGCACCCCCAGAAACTGAGGACGCCACAGTCTGTCGCACCGCTCACAGACGGGCAGTCCTTTGATGTCTCCGGAAGAGATCCTGCGCCGCAGCTCCCTCATCCGCTCACCGTTCCAGATGTCGGCCAGGCTCGACTCCCTGACGTCGCCCACGGCGGTCAGGCCGTGAAAGTCCTGGGTGCAGGGCAGGACGGTGCCGTCCCAAAAGATGATCAGCGCCTGCCACAGGAACGTGCAGGGGGCATAGCTTCCTCCGGGCCGGCCGGCGTCCGTGTCCCCCGCCCAGTTGTGCAGTTTCTTGATCTTGATCTTGTCCAGGGGGAGGCCGCGGAAGCGGGCCAGAAAGGCCCGGCGCTTTTTTTCCCCTTCCCCCCGGAACAGGTCGGGAAAGTCGATCAATTCCAGGATGGTGATCGGACGGCGGGCGCCCATTTCCTTTTTGATCTCCAGGAAACGGATGATGTTGCCCACGGTTTTCTCGAAATCCGCCTTAACGCGGATGCGCTCGTAAGTGTCCGCGTCGTAGCCGTCGAAAGAGAAGGCGAACTGGTCCAGGCCCGAGACGATGAGATTCCGGCTTTTGTCTTCGTCGAGGAGCGTGCCGTTGGTGTGGAAACGGGTGACGATGCCCGCCCGCCGGGCGTAGCGGACCATGCGGAAAAAGTCGGGATGGAGAAGGGATTCCCCGCGGTGGAGAAGGTGGACATCGAACACGAACCGCGAGGCCTCGTCGACGATCTTCCGGAACAGGGCGAAGTCCATATAGCCCTTCTGGCTCCTGTCCAGGTCCTTGTTGGGGCACATGACGCAGGCCAGGTTGCAGAAGCTCGTGGGCTCGATCCACAGCCGGACGGGAAGATAATCGAGGGCGATCTTTTTGCGCTTGTAGCTCCAGAAGATCTTGGCCAGGCGTCGGTAGTAGTCTAAAGTGGTCATCTTCGGCGGGTTCATTGTAGCGGCAATCCGCTCTCCTGTCTATCTTCAGCCCCTCCAGCGGAATCTCCTTTGCTTCAGGCGATGTGTTTCTCCTTCGGGACGCCGCTGCGTCGGGAGCATGAGATTTTTTATCGAAAGACGCCCGAACTCAAAGCCCGGCTCCGGGACAGGAATGGGGAGGGACAATCCGCGAAACGCCCGATATCCGTCAGCCGCGACGGCCGGATGCGCCTCTGAGGGCTTGATAGAGCCGGAAATGCGCCTCGGCCGGAAGGGCTTCGGCACGGACACGCGCGTTCAGATCGAAACGGACAAAGGCGGTCTTGATGGCGTCCTTGGCGAAGCCGGATGCGGCCAGGTTGTTCCACAGGGTTTTGCGGCGCTGATGAAAAGCGGATTGCAGGAAACGCCGGAAATCCGGACCGTCGTCCGAAGGATGGATCGGCCGGGGGCGCTTCTCCAGGCTGACAAGCGCCGACTCCACTTTCGGCGGCGGGCGGAACGACGCGGGCGAGACCGTGAACAGGATGCGGGCCTCGAAATGGTTTTGGATGAGAATGGACAGGGGGGCGAACAATTTCGATCCGTGACGGGCGCAGATCCTGAGGGCGAATTCCTTCTGGAGGAGGAAAACGCATCGGGCGAAAAGCTCCGCGTCTTCGAGAACCTTGAAGAGAAGCGGCGAGGAAATGGAGTAGGGAAGATTTCCCGCCAGTTTGACGCGACGTTCGAATCCCGGGTGGCGGGCCGCGATGCCCGGGAAGGAGACCCGCAGGGCGTCGGCTTCGACGATATCCAGGTTCGAGGGCGCCCGCTCCCGGAGGGCCGGAACGAGGCGGCCGTCCCTCTCCAGGGCCACGACCCGGCCGGCCCGCTCCGCCAAGGGGAAGGTCAGGGCGCCGCGGCCCGGGCCGATCTCGATGACCAGCTCGTCTTTCCCCGGGTCGACGGCGCGGACGATCTTTTCCAGGACGCCTCGGTTGTGGAGGAAATGCTGTCCGAGGACCTGGCGTCTTGTTTTTATCATCGGCGAAGGCCTTTTCGTTCTGTCGGCGGCAAAGGATTCGGGACGGCTCCCGCCTCAGTTCCGGCGCCGTCCGCTCTTTGGGCGAGACGAACTTCCGGCCGCCGACCGGCGCGCTTCCCGAAGCGCATATCTTTTCCTGAACTTGAGGGCCATGATCAGGGTTTCGAGGAGGGTGACGAAGTCGAGCTTTGTTCGGCCCCGGACGCGGTCGACGAAGACGATGGGAACTTCGATCGTCCGGAATCCCATGAGGTGGGCTTTGTAAAGCGTCTCCAGGACGACGGAAGGGCCGACCGAAATCAGGTCGTCGAGGTCGAGAGCCTCGAGCAGGCGGCGGCTGAAGACACGGAATCCCGAGGAGACGTCCTGGACGGGGATGCGGAAGAGCCGGCCGATGAAGCGCCGCACCCCCCAGGTGACGGCCCGCCGCCAGAGGCTGCGGTCGGCGTCCCGGCCGCCCTTGACGAAACGCGAGCCGATGACGAGGTCGAATCGGCTGGCGGCGTCAAGAAGCGCCGGAATATGGGCCGGGCGATGGGAGAAATCTCCGTCCATCTCCACGACGAAATCCGCTCCCAGATCCAGGGCGGCCTTGAACCCGTCGATTCCGCCCGCGCCACGGCCGCGGCGCTTCAGGCGGCGCAAAAGACGCACTCGGCGGTCGCGGGCGGCCATTCTTTGGACGGACCGCCATGTCCCGTCGGGGGAGTTATCGTCGGCGACGAGGACGCGCAGATCATAGGGGACTTCAAGGGCCAGGATTTCCTTCGTCAGGCCGGCGATGTTCTCCGCCTCGTTGTATGTTGGGATCATAACCACCGCGCGGGGCCGTTTCGCCGCTCGTTTCATTTTCCGCCGCTCCCGAGAAGCTCTCTGACCGCGGCCAGGACCTGCTCGGGTTTGATGTCGCTCATGCACCGGCCGTCGTCGCAGGTCTGCCGGTAGCAGGGCGCGCAGGCCGCGCCGGAGAACAGCGCGATTCCCCGGCCGTAAAGGTCGATCTCCCGCGGGCAGGTCGGCCCGAAAAGGGCGACCGTCCTTTTTTTCAGGGCGACGGCCAGGTGCATGGCCAGGGTGTCGGAGCAGACGACGACATCCATGCGTTCGAGGAACGCGGAAAATTCGGCGAGAGAATTGTCCGTCCCGGTGTGAAACACCCGGACCTGGGACCGCTTCCGGAGGCGGTCGTTGATGGCGCTCTCCCGAGGCCCGCCCAGGAGAAAAATGTTCGCCTTGAGATCGCGGTGAAGCCCGCGGATGAGCTTGAGAAAATGCCCCTCCGGCCATTGCTTGGTCTCGAACTTGGAGCCCGACCCGGTGTTCAACCCCACGGCCGGACGGCCCTTGGGGATCCGGTGTCGGCGGAAGAATCCGTCCGCCTTCTTCCTCGCGTCATCCCGGAGGTGAAAGATGTATTCGTCCCTATCGTATTCCACCCCTATCGCCTCGGCGGCGATGTCCTGATAGGTCCGGCTGTTGAGGCGGAATTTGAGATCGTCGTCCATGCCCAGGCGGTAGGCGTATTCGGCCGCGATGTTGAGGGGCGCAAGGTTGCCCTGGGCGTTGAGGCCGAATCCGAATTTTTCCTGGGCGTCCAGCCTGACGGCCAGGGCGGCCAACTCCGGTTCCTTGTCCAGGCAGATCACGACATCGAAACGCTCGACCAGAAGGGGAAGCACCGACTCCAGGGAGAAGGGAAGCAGGCGGTCGATCAAGGGATTGTTCTCGAGGAGGGGGACGCTCTCCGGGTCGGTGAGCCAGGTGAGGAAGGCGTCCGGGTACTTCCGCCTCAAACCCGGAAGAAGGGGGGTCGTCCGCAGTACGTCGCCCTGGGCCCGGGCCTTGATGAGGAGGACCTTGTGGCGGATGGGGTCGTAGTGCGGGCAGTCATCGCAGGGATAGCCGAAGCGGCAGGGCTTGTCGCCTCGGAAGAAGCGGCAATCGGGCTTGACCGTCGGGTCGGACACGCGGAATTCCCTCAGAGGCATTTATTTATGCCACAACTGAAGGATAAAAACAATCGGAAGGAAGAATGATCGCCCGGCTCATGGCGCCTCGACCCTCCCTCCCGGCCTGATCTGAAGTTATGCGATGTTCTTTGAATACGGCGTTTTATTTGGAGTGCGGTCGCACGAGACCGTAAAAGACCAGCCTCAGCCGCCATATGTTTTTAATATTATTAACCCCTTCGTCTCCCCGAGGGAATTCGGGGAGAGCTCGATGGCGTCTTCGGAAAGGTCGGCGGCCGGCACGACGCCGCCCCTAAGAAAACGGCTTTGATGAACAGGCCGGAAGGAAGGACCTTGGCGCCTCCGCGGTTTTTTCGCTTCGTGGTTGAGGAAGGCTTCAGACTTTTCGGCAGACGTAGAGGATGTGAGGGTGAACCTGGCGGCGGTCGAGGCGGACGGTCTCGACCCCGAAGCCCAGGGAACGAAGCAGCGTTTCGAATTCGCGGCGGGGCCGAAAGAAAAATCTCTTGCCCAAAGTGAATCCGACGACGCGCACCGATACGGTCTCCTGAAAAAAATTCCAGGCGTATTTCCAGCGCGGCCGAGTGTCCATCTCCTTGACGATGAGAGTTCCGCCCGGCGCGAGCGCCCGGGCGCATTTGCGGAGAACGGTCTCCTGATCGGACCTGGGGATGAGATACAGGACGTCTATGAGGGTGAAGACGTCGGCCCGGGGATACTCCATGCGGACGATGTCGGCTTCGTGGAAAACCGCCTTTTCCCAGCCGTTGTTGCGCTTAAGACGCTCAGCCGCTCGGAGCTTGGACGGGTCGAGGTCGTAGCCGGCCACGCGGCGGGCTTCGGATCCCAGGAGGAGAAGCGAGGCGAACAGGCCGTTTCCGCAGCCTAGGTCGACGGCGTGCCCGGCGGCGGGGACATGAGTTTCGACCTCGAGCAGCGGGCAGATCGCCAGTTTGAGTCGCAGGTAGAGATTCGCCGCCGGGCCGGCGCTCCGGAAGACGCGATAGAGACTTTTCTTGTCGACCATGGCCGAAGCATCCGCCGTCGGGGCGAAGGCCTTCCCATCATAACCTCAAGCGCGGCTTCCGGACAACACCGGCGCGGCTTCATCCATGAGGGCCATGTTTCCCGCAAGCGGCCCAGGGGAAGGGCGTCGGCGCCTCCGCGGCGTCAGGTTTTCGGCCCGTCGTCGAACGACCGGCCGCAGTAGGGGCAGGCTTTCCAGGAACTCTCGGCCGGCTTGCCGCACGAGGGACAGGAGGCTTGAACCGACTTTCCGCAGTTCGGGCAAAATTTGAATCCCGCGGCGACGGTCGCGCCGCACGAGGGGCAGACGGTCTTGACCGCCGCCGAGCCGAGCGCTTCCGAGGCTTTCCGCTCGGAGCGGACGATGAGATAGATGATCAGCGCTATGAGGTTGCCGATGAACACCAGGAGGGCCCACAGAAGCCCGTTCATGCCGCGGCCTTCGGCGTCCTTGTACACCCAGACGGCCAGCAGGAGCCAGAGGATCGAAAGCATGGATAAGGGGAAGAACAACCCGTGCTCCCGGAAGGGCCAGCCGAACCACCTCAGGCTTGTCGAGCCAAGGAAAAAAAGAGCAAGAAGAACGATCACGACCATGATGATGCCGATCGCTTTCGATGATGCGTTGGACATTGTTGACCTCCAGTGTCTATTGCCCGCACAGGCGGCCGTTGTCGGGCCGCCGGAGCAGGATGATCGGGGCGAAGAGGAGCGTCAAGACGTTTTGGACCACGAGGACCAGGGCCAGAGTGGTCCGAGAGGTCCACTCTCCGTCCCGGAAGAAATCGCTCAGGCCCGGAAGGAGCGTGGCGACTGTCAGGACGAAGAGGGCGCCGAAAGCCGGCCAGAAGAAAGCGGGAAGGGACGGCCTCTTTCGCCTTTCCGCCTCCTGCCGTTCGAGCTTCCCGATCTCGTCCCGACAGAGGGCTCGGACCCGTCGCTCGAGCGCGGCCGGGAGAGGCGGCGCGGCGAGGCCGGAGGCCGAAGCCCGCAGGCGCTTCAGGTCGTCCTTCAAGGCGCGGCAGGCCGGGCAGCTTTCGAGGTGAGCCGCGAGCTCCCGTTTCAGGCTTTCGCCGAGGACCGCCTCGCGCCCGTCCGTCAGATGGTTTTCACAATCCCGACATCGCATAGGCCTTTCCTTTTTATGTTTTCCTGTTCCGAGAGCATCCGCCGGAGGCTTTGGACGGCCCGGAATCCCAGGGACTTGACCGTCCCGAGGGGTATCCCGAGCGCCCCGGCGACCTCCTCGAGGCTCAAACCTTCGACCTCCTTGAGGAGGAAAACGCGGCGCTGCCGCTCGGGAAGGATGTCCAGGACTTTTTTCAGCCGAACGGCTAAAGCGGCATTTTCGGCCGCCTTCTCCGGTCCGGGCGCCTGATCGACGGTTTCAAAAGCCGCGGCGCCGATCCCTTCGGCGGCTTCCGAACAAACCTGTCGGCCGAAATGTCTCAGGCGCGTTCTCTTTCTCCTGAGCCTGTCCTTGTGCAGGTTGGAGATGATCGTGCCCAGCCAGGGCCTCAGCTTTCCGGGATCGCCCTTGATTCCGGCAGAATACCTGGCCACCCGCAGCCAGGTCTCCTGGAAGAGATCCTCGGCCTCGCCTTTGTCCCGGGCCAGGTAGAAGGCGACCCTGAAGACGAAATCCTTGTGCCGGTCGTAAATCTCGTCGAAAGCGGAGCGGCAGGGGACTTTCTCTCCGGCTCCGCCTTCCGACCCGGTTGACGCCATGGAATTTCTCTTCATAATCAATGACGCACCAGACGTGAAAAAGTTCTAACCGGCGTCCCGGTTCTCCGGCCGCGCCGCCGGTTCAAGCGCTCCCTTTGAGATAGCGATCATGCCAGAACTGGAAGATGATGAGCGGCCAGAGGAGCTGGCGGTGGTTGTGACGGCCGGACATGTGTTCGTTGAGGATGCGTTCGACGTAAGCCCGGTTGAAAAATCCGTGCCGGGACAAGCCTTCCGGTGAGAGCACCGACCGGACGAAGTCTACGAGCTCGTTCCGGATCCAGACGCCCAAGGGGATGTCGAACCCGATCTTGGGCAGGCTCAGGATCTCGTCCGGCACCCGGCCCCGCAGGGCGCGCTTGAGGATGTGCTTCGAATCGAATCCCTTGAGCTTGAGGCGGCTGGGGATCGAGGCGGCGAACTCGACGAAGGTGTAATCCAGGAAGGGGGTCCGGATTTCAAGGGAATTGGCCATGCTCATGCGGTCGACTTTGACCAGGAGCCCGTCCTGGAGGTAGAGCTTGAGGTCGAGGTAACAGATGCGGTCCAGTGGGTCGAGGGCCGGGCTGCGGCCGTCGTGGAACCGGACGGGCGCGAAGGGATCTCCGGCGACGGCGGCCTGAAAGTCCGGCGCGAGGAGCTTGGCTTTTTCCTGGGGCGTGTAGGCCCCCCACCAGACGATATCGGCCAGCTCGGGAGGGAACTCGGCGCCGGCGATGAATTTTTTGGCCTTGAATTCGAAGCTCAGGCGCTTTCGGGAGGCGGGCAGGCTCCGGACGACGGGCGCGACGAGCCCCCGGCGGATGAACCTCGGGACTTTTCTGTAGAACCGGGCGACCTTGAAGGCCTTGTGCGTGTCGTATCCGGCGAAGAGCTCGTCCCCGCCGTCTCCGGCCAGGGCCACGGTGACGTGTTTTCTCGCCAGGCGGGAGATCATGAACGTCGGGACGACCGACGCATCGGCCAGAGGCTCGTCGAGGAAGGCCATGAGCTCCGGAACGAGGTCCCGGGCCAGGCCGGAGTCCACGGTGAACTCCGTGTGCTCGGTGCCGAAAGCCTCGGCCGCGCGCCGGGCGCGCGGGAGCTCGTTGAAGCTCTTTTCCGTGAATCCGATGGAGTAGGACTTGACGCCCGAGGCCGAGACTTCGGACATGAGGGCCGTCACGGCGCTCGAGTCGATGCCGCCGCTCAGGAACACGCCCAGGGGGACGTCGGAAATGAGCCGGCGCCGCACGGACTCGCGGAGCCTGTCCCAGAGCTCGGCGGCGATGTCCTCTTCGCTCCGCCCGGCAGCCTCCTCCCGGCCGTAGGGGACGTCCCAGTAGAATCGGTTCGAGACGCGGCCGTTCAGAACGGTCATCATCTGGCCGGGAAGGAGCTTCTCCACGTTCTTGAAGATCGTCCGCGGAGCGGGTATGTACTCGAAGGTGAAATACTGCGACAGGGCCTCGAAGTCGAGCTCGCGGGGAAATCCCGTGGGCAGCAGGGCCTTGATCTCCGAAGCGAAGTAGAGGCTGTCTTTCCACCGCAGGACGTGGAGCGGTTTGACGCCCATGCGGTCGCGGACGAGAACGAGTTTCCGTCTCTTAGCGTCCCACACGGCGACGGCGAACATGCCGTTCAGCCGGGAGACGAACTCCTCGCCCATATCCTCGTAGAGGTGGACGATGACCTCGGTGTCGGAGCGGGTCGCGAAGCGGTGACCGCGCCCCTCGAGCTCCCGCCGCAGCTCGGGAAAGTTGAAAATCTCGCCGTTGAAGACCGTGACGACCGACCCGTCCTCGTTGGCGATCGGCTGGCGGCCGGTCTCGAGATCGATGATGCTCAGGCGCCGCATGCCGAGCGCGGCGCGCTCGTCGGCGTAATAGCCCTCGTCGTCCGGGCCGCGGTGGACGATCGCGTCGCACATGGCCCTGACCGTCCCCCGGATGCCGGGCGGCAGGGGATCAGGGCCGAGGCTGACGACGCCGCAGATGCCGCACATCGGAGGCCATTGTATCCGGTTTCACGGCAAATGGCCATCGCCGCCGTCCCCCCCCACAGGCTGACGGCCGGAGAGTCCGGGTGCGGGGAGGGACGCTATTGCTCGGTGATGATGTCGTCGATTTTGCTTTCGTTGCCGTCTACATCCGTCGTGGTGACGGCGTAAGCGTATTTCACGTCATGCGGCAGCCGACGGTCTTCGTAGCGGAAAGTCGACGCGTCCAATGTGGCCAGGAGCACGAATTCGTCGTTGCTTTCATCGGCTTCTTTGCGGTAGATGTTGTAGCTGGCCACCATGGAGGAGTCGTTCTCGGGATTCTCTTCGAACGTGATGGTGTTGATTTTTTCGGTGTAGAAGAGGACTTTGTTGAAGGATGTCGTGAGAGTCGCGTTGATCGGCGGATAAATCCGGATTTTGGGCTTGAAGGTGTGGTAGATGTCCATGACGCCCGTTTTTCTGTCGGAATAAACGACGTGGACGTCCCCCTCTTCGTTGATGGCTATTTTGGGATAGGCCGCGAAGCGCGGGCTGTTGGACAGATTGACGGTCGCCGACCATGTCTTCTCCTCTCCGGTCCTTTCGGCCTCGAAGGATTTGAACAGGACCTGCCAGATGTCGGCGACGATTTCATGCCAGCTGACGTAGATGTCTCCCGTTTCTCGATTGACGCCGACGCAGACCCCCGCGGAGTTGTTGGGGGCCTGAGAGACGTTCTCGGTCGCCTGCCAGACGCCGTTGACCGTCCTTCTCAGGAAGACGTCCAGATTCCCCGCGGCCGTTCGGCCGTTCCATACGACGGCGACGTCTCCGTTGTTGTCGCTGGCGATTCTCGGGTAGGACCATTCGGCCCCCGTGTTCAAGGCGACGGGCAGGGGCGACGTCCATGTGTCAGCGTTGTGGGGCGTCTCGTTTTTCACGTACCAGACCGTGGAATTTTCGCCGTCCCGCGTATGAAAAACAAGATGAAGAGTTCCTTTGCCGTCGACGGTGGCGTTGGGGAAGTATTGATACCCGCCGAAGAGGGGAATGAGAGCCGGCCAATCCCACCCGAATGTGGTCACCTCGTCCCGGTAGCTCGACATCAAGTCCCATTCGCTGACGACCTCGTCCATCCAGACGGAATAAACGGAATCGTCAAGGGGGGAGATGGCGATGGTGGAGTAGATCGAGGCTCCTTCGGCGTTCGAGGAGACGTTTTCCGGGCCTCGCCAAACATTATCCTTGAATTGGTAGTACAAAATCTCATAGCTTTGAACGACGTCTTGAAGAACAAGGTGGCAGACGCCTTCCGGGGAAGTGACCAACTCGGGAAAACAGGCTTCGCTGGACTGGTAGGCCATGCGGTGCACTGTCTGAAGGCCGGACCAGGTCCCGCCCCGGTTGGTTTTGAAATACACGACGCGGGGCACATCCGTCCAGTCCGCCCAGACGACATATGCCGCCCCATCCTTGTCGACTCCGATGCGGGGCGTAAAAGAGTCCGAGCCGGTGTTCGAAACGTTCACCGGCGTCGACCAGTCCGGATCGGCCGCCCGGGCGGCGGCGTTCTGTCTCTCCACGGGAGAAGTTTCCGCTTTGGGAGTCATGGCTTGGGTCATGACCGCTATGGCCAGGAAGCACGAAATCAGTATCGCTGTCTTTCTCATAAACGCTCTCCTTCTTAAAGGGAGTTCTATTTTAGCCCGAAAATTCCATAAGTCAAGTTTTCCCGGATTCCCGCGGGGGCCGAGGCCCCGTTTTGTGTCTTGATTGAGGATCCGTTCTGTCATATAATGGGGCCCATTTTTCGAAGGTGCGCATAGAAGCGACGGCAGGCAAGGCCGGTCTTCGATAAGCCATTCGCGGCGAACGCAGCTAAGGAGAGAAAGACGGATATGAAGAAGAGAATGATTCCGGGCCTGACTGTTCTTTTGTTGTTTTTCGGTCTGAGCGTGAATTCCTGGGGATGGGGTTTGAATGACGGCGACCAGAACGACGGGATTCTGAAGAGCCTGAATGTCGTCAAAACAGATCAGGCCATAGAAATATTTGTCGAGATCGATGGAGTTTACATCTATCAGGTCTCCCAATACACAGATCCCCTGCGCATCGCCATCGATTTTTCTCCGGTCGATCAGATTCTTTCCGAGACCTATTACGAGGTCAACGAATGGAGTCTGATGGGCATCAGGGTCGGACAGTTCCATCCCTCCATCGTCAGAGTCGTTTTTGATTTTTCCGAATCCCTCCTGTCCTATGAAGTCGATAAACTGGAAAACGGCCTGAAAATCAGCCTGAGTCCGAAGGAGGAAAAGATCCCGCCTCCTCCCCTTCCGCCGGTCGTGGAAAAGCCCCGGGAGGAGGTTGTCCCCGAGCCGGTCGTTGCGCCCCCTGTCGTCAAAAAAGGCCGGGTGAACACGATGATCGGGCTCTCCTTGGGAAGCCATAAAATTTCGGATGAGCGTTTTCAGGAAGTCTATCCCGGAAGAGCCCTCGTCTACGGCCTCCATCTCTCCCGGACTCTCTTTTCCGCCGGAGATTTTGATTTCGCCCTGTCCGTTGACGGGAAAATCTTCTCCAAAGCCGGAGCGGCGACCGTCACCGAGGAGGAAGCCAGGTTCACGATGACGCCCCTTTCGATCGGCGCCTCCCTTATTTGGAACTCGAAATATTTCGCCCTGTTTGCCGGCGGGGGCTTGGATGTCTGCCCTTACAGGGAGACCAGCCCTCTCTATCCCTATCCGGGCTTTGTGAAGGAGACGGCGAACGGCAGCCATTTCCAGGCCGGAGCCATTGTTCACATCCCCGGCCTGGACGGCCTGAGAGCCAAACTCTACTATAAAGGCTCAAAAGCCCTGACGATCAATAATGACATCGAGGTCGATCTCGGAGGGGGCGAATTCGGTTTCAGCCTCCTTTACGGATTGAGACTCTTCTGATAGGCCTCTCTCATCAGACCTCGACGCTTTTTCTGATTCCGCAGCTCGCTGTTTTTCCGAAGGGGAGGGCGGGAGAGCGTTGGCTGGGATCCCCGCGGAAGACGCGTTTTCTTCGCCAAAGTCAGGGATTGAATTTTCCGCGCCGGCCCTGAATAATAGGAAGACGGCTGAGGGCGACGAGGAGATGCGGGGAAAGCTCCTTAGGCCGGGGGGCGGAGATACATGCCATGGACGATATCTCGAACGGAACTCGAATCCAGGATAACAGGGAAAAACTGTGGCGGCGCGTCGTCATCGTCTCTCTCGGCGTCATCAGCCTGCTCGTCCTGCTTGTGCGGCTTAAAAATCTCGGGAATCTCTCCCTGTGGATGGATGAGGGATTCTATTATCTGGCCGCCGAACGAATCCTCGAACACGGCTACCCCCTCTATCCTTCAGGACACGTTCTTTTCAAGGGCATCCTCTATTCCTATCTCCTGGCCGCCTTCGCGTTGCCGTTCGGCCTGAATGAATTCAGCCTTCGTCTTTTCAGCGTGTTGACGAGCGTGGCCGCGCTCCCGGTCATGTATCTCCTGGCCAGGAAATTCCTTTCCCGGGGGTTGGCCCTCGCGGGCGTGATCATCCTGGCCCTATCGACATGGGAGACCGAATACGCCCGGACGGTCCTCTATTTCGCCCCTCTCCAGCTCGTCTACGCCGCGGGGCTCTTGTTCTTCATCAAGGGCTATTTCGAGGACCGGAGGAAATACCGGACGCTCACCGCGGTGCTTTTCGTCCTCGCTCCCCATGTGCATCAACTGGCCATGGGGCTGTGGTTTTGCTTTCCGGCGTTCTTCCTGGTCAAGGGCGCCCGGAGGTTCTTCAAGAAAGATGTGCTCCTGCCCTTCTCCGTCGTCACCCTGTCCTACGTCCTTGTCCAGGTCCATGAAGCGCTTTTCTGGAAGGTCGGCTATGTTTACGAGAAATCGGTTGGCTCTCTGGCCGAGAGCGTGCGCTACTTCTTCACCGGTTTCTCCCTCGATTATTTCAAAGAGATTCTGAGATCGTTTCCGGCGATGGGGATCCTCGCCTTCCTCGGCGCGGCCCTGATTCTGGGAGAAACGGCTCTCCGGCGGAAGAATTCTCCGCAGGAGGACAGAGGGCTTCAAAACCGCTATTTCCTGGTTCTCTGTTTTCTCCTGCCCCTTCTGTTCTTCGGATTTTTCCGGACGCACGTCCAGCCGCGCTATCTCTTTCAACTGCGGCCGGTGATTGTCCTCTTGTATTTGGCGGCGCTCTGGAGAGCCGCCGCCATCGTTTCCCGCCTGGCTCTCCGCCCGTTCTCTACGGCCGCCGGAAGGGACAAAACCGTCCGGGCCCTGACGTGCGGCTTTCTGGCGGCCGGCCTGCTTGCCTTCACGGATCAGGCGGGCCCCGGCGAAGTCCGGTCCGTCGTCAACCGGAAGTACGGAGACAGGATCACGACGGACATCATCACCCGCTCGGGCCGGCTGGAGCACTACGATCACAAAGGCGTCGGGTCTTATGTCAGGAAATTCCTGAGGGAGGACGACCGCGTCGTGGCCATGCACATGGTGTTCCAGCACATCTATGCCGGACGGGCGGACTACTGGCTGTGGTCCGGCGGCCCGGGGACATGGGACGCCTGGGAAAAAACACCCGAGGGCTGGAAGGATTTCTATGTCGGGGCGCGATGGATCAACAGTCTGGAGGGCCTGAAAGCCGTTCTCCGGGAAAACGCCTCGCGACGGGTCTGGCTGATCGCCTCTCCCTCGCTCGCCAGGCGGGACCACATCAGCCGGGAGATCGAGGATTTCATCCTGAACAACGAAGACAAGAGGGTTTTCCGCGGCCGGGACGGGATGTCGGAAGTTTATCTCTGGCATGACCTCGAAGGGGAGCTCGCCGGGCCCGGCCATCTTCTCGAGGCCGAGTGGCTTCCCGCCTCGGGAGGGAAAGTCGTCTATCCGGAGGACGCCTCGAAATACTGCGCCCTTTTTCTGGAAAAGAACCGGGATCGAGGCCTCGAGACGGCGGCGAGGCTCCGGGGCTCGTTCGAACCCGGCCCCTACAAGCTCGTGCTCCGGGCCAAGATCGCATCCGGGGAATCCGCCCCCTCCCGAGAGCAAGAGCGGCTGCTCGGGATTTCCGTCCTCTCTTCCGGAGAGGGGGCCGCTCTTCGTTCCGCCTGGGCTCGGGCGGCGGATTTCGCCCCGGCGGGCCGGTTTCGTGATTTTTCCTTCAGATTTTTCCTGCCCCGGGAAAGCGGGCTGACATTGAAGGTCGTCTACAGGGGCGAGACGGATGTGTGGCTCGACGGCTTCGACCTCCTCCCCGTTGAAGAAGGTCCCTGAGGCCCGGATCAAGAGCGCCGCCGACGTCAGGCGGGATTTCGGCCCGTCGCCCTCCAGCTGATATTGTTCCGGCGGTAAAGGCCGATGTCTTTCAAACCGGCGTTCTCAAACCAGCCTCGGACTTCTTCTTTCTTGAAATACTGGGTGATGGGCGCGATGAGCTGGTCGAAAACGCAGTTGAAAAGGTAGGTGAAGTCGAACGAACTCATGTAGGAGAGGTATTCTCCCAGAGGAAGATAGCGAGGCAGCTCTTTTGTCGGACGGAATTTGGACAGAGGGCCGTAGATGAACTTGGCCAGAAAATAGAGAATCGCGGTCAGCAGGAAGCTCAGGGACAGGATCGCGGGCAGGGGGAGCCGCGACATGACGAGCTTTCTTACGGGGTCGACAATCCGGCGGATGAACCAGGCTCCCTCGTAGCCGTAGACCCAGACGGACATCCAGCCGTCCGGCTTCAGAAGGCTCCGGAGACGGCGGAATCCTTCTTTGGTGTCCGGAAGATGCTGAAGAACTCCGATGCAGTAGAGGAAGTCGTAATCGCTTTTGAACGGCAGGCGGTACATGTCGGCCTGAACGACATGGACATTGTCCTTCGTCCGGGAATGCCGAAAGGCCACGTCCACCGCCGGGCTCAAATCGAAGGCTACGACTTCCCGGGCGCCGAATTCGGAGGCGAAGACGGCATGCTGGCCGGAGCCGCAGCCGGCGTCGAGGACCACCCTGTCTTTGAAAAAATCGCGCGTCTTGGGATAAATCCAGTCCAGAAAGTCCTTGGGATCCTCATAGATGTCCGAGAATTTTTTCCAGGAAAAGGCGAATCTGCTTTTCGTTTCTTCCTTGAGACGGTAATCGTTCCCCGCCAGGATGCGGGGCACGCCCCCGCTGACGGGGAAGGAAACGGAGCAGCCGGGGCAGCCGAGGGATCCCTCCATGATCTCCCTCCCCTCCGTCTTCAGGACGGCGGAGAGAGCGAGCGGAGTCCGGCAGTCCGGGCAGACGAGATATTTCAAAAAGCTTTCTTTCATGGGCGTCGCATCAATTTATAACCCAATCCGGCCGCCGGTGACTAGTCTTGATGTTTCCGCCCCGCAAGAACCGGACCATTTGAAATGCTCTCCCCGCCGGGGTATAGTTTCCTGGGTTTGCTCCATGAAGCGTCTGATCGTCAACGCCGATGATTTCGGGCTGAGCCGCTCGGTCAACGAAGGCGTCGTCCTGGCCCACCGGCGGGGCATCCTGACTTCGGCGACGCTCATGGCCAATACTCCGGGTTTTGTAGAGGCGGCCCGCCTGGCCGCCGAAAATCCACGCCTGGGCGTCGGCCTGCACCTGAATTGGGTGCGCGGCCGTCCCGTCTCGCCTCCGGAGGCGGTCCCCAGCCTGGTCGATCGGCGGGGATTCTTCTTTTCAAGCGGCGGCGCGTTTCTCAAAAAGCTTTTTTCGGGGCGGATCAGGACGGAGGACCTGGAAAGGGGAGCCCGTGCCCAG